>Ga0114959_10000523_pt1 | contig 36342 bp, 38 predicted proteins | sample C_130625_EF_Meta_FD_87317 | JGI IMG/M metagenome (GOLD analysis project Ga0114959, IMG submission 87317) | Freshwater microbial communities from Lake Croche, Canada to study carbon cycling - C_130625_EF_MetaG | ecosystem: Environmental > Aquatic > Freshwater > Lake | place: Lake Croche, Canada... | reverse complement strand
TCCAAAATAACCACTTTCTCACCCGAATAATTCCCACGAAATGCCGGCTTTACCGATAGCGCCATAGCAAGATTTTCGCGACGATTCGAAAGATTCAATTTGCTCTGATCGCGTATGACTCTTTGATGTTCTAGAAGAGGTAAAACAATTACACCCACCTCTTTGGCAACTGAGATCGCTAACTCGTTAATAAAGTCTCGTCCTCTTCGCCGATTGGAAGCTAGCCCAGATGGAATTGGAACCAACGCGCAACTGGAATACCTATGAAAAAGTTCAAGTAGAGACGATCTCATTGCGCTTCGAACTAATTCATCGGCAGATTTTATTCCTTGCTCCTTGGCAGCTAGCAAAATATTTTTAGCTACCGGTGAATATGTAATAGCAGAGTAAACGTTTAAGTTGGCAATTTGACTGTGATAAATATGGGGGTTCCAAAGTTTGCGACAGTTTGAGCAAATTGAATAGCCAAGTTCGCGACAGCCAAAACATCGGGTTGGAAATAGTAGATATTTTAAATCCGATTTCATGTCTGAAGGTTAAACTTTTCTAACTAAATTAATTCACAAAAAATAATTAGATGTGGTTAACCTTTGAGAGAAATTAGCCGAGAGTGCAGCTGCTCGCCCGCGCGACGTGGTAAGTAAAGAACAAAATGTGCGCCATTTCCAAGTTCGCCCCACGCTTCTAATTCGCCATTGTGCAGACGAGCGTCTTCGAGGGCAATCGATAAACCTAAGCCTGTTCCGCCACGTGTTCGGGCGCGAGATGGATCGGCTCGCCAGAATCGATCGAATACGCGATTAAGTAACCTTGGCTCTATTCCAACACCATGGTCGCGAACGCCAATGGCTACATCTTCGGGTGATGCCATTATGCGAACTTCGACGGGTTTGTTTTCAGCGTGGTCTATCGCGTTACTCAATAGATTTCGAATAACTCTTTCTACTCGGCGAATGTCACCATTGATAAATACTGCATCACGAGGTCGATTTAGATTTATTTCAGTGCCATTTTCTATTGCAACTAGTGTCAGATCGGCGATGCAGCGCTCTAACGAGCCACAGATGTCGAATTCGACAGCTTCTAACTCAGCTACTTCGGCATCAAATCGACTAATTTCGAGTAAGTCTTCAAGTAAGCGCTCAAACCGATCGATCTGTCCAATCAATAACTCTGAACTGCGAGCAATCTGAGGATCAAACCCTTCACGCGAATTATGAATTACTTCAGATGCCATTCTTAGCGTTGTTAGCGGAGTCCGTAGCTCATGAGAAACGTCAGAAACAAATCGCTGTTGTACCCGTGACAGATTCTCGAGTCTCGCAATTTGCTTCTGAAGTGACTCAGCCATTTCATTAAATGCATTTCCTAAACTGGCTAATTCATCATTGCTCTTGATTTGCATGCGTTGGCTGAAATCACCCTCAGTGAATTGCAGTGAAATTCGAACTGCATCACGTACCGGCTTTACTACCTGTCTAACTACAATCCAAATAATCAAAGCAATTAAAATAATCAAAGCTAAACCCGTTAAGTAAAGAGCGTTGCTAATCAAGGCTAATGTTGCCGCTTGATCTGTCAGACTGAAAAGGACATACATCTCGTAATCGCCGTCATTTGGAATGCTTATTCGTTGACCTACCGCAAAACCTTTAACCGAATTAGCTCCAGCATAATTAATGTCCACATATGATGACTCAAGGTTGTCTGAATTACGCACAATTTTACGAAAATTTTCTGGAATTGAACTATTAGAAACTAAATTAGAGCTAACTTCGTAATTTGCATTTCCGATCGCAGAGCCTGGTACCTGCAGGATTACAACTTCTCGGCCACTCTCATTAGATCCAACAGTTGTTGCCGAAGTAATGACTGAGTTAAAAATATCTCGAACTGAGTCCTTCGTATTTCCAGTCGCAATAGCTAAGCGATATTGAGCGCTAAAGATGGTAGATCGAGCTTCGATTATCGAGGTATCTATATTTACTTGTTTGATACCCGCTGAGAGTCTGGAATATAGCGTTGAGCCGGTAATTGAAATAACTACTAGTGAGAGAAAGATGGTTGAAAGAACTACCCGCAAAGCTAGCGAATGAGTCTTGTGAGCACCGCCAGATCGCATTTACTGACCGCCGGCTTTGTAACCAACACCTCGCACGGTTACGACAATTTCAGGATGTTCTGGATCATGTTCAACCTTGGCACGAAGACGCTGTACGTGAACATTGACCAGGCGAGTATCGGTTGAATGACGATAACCCCAAACTTCACTTAGTAACGCATCGCGTGAAAAGACTCGACCTGGTTCGCGCGCAAGTGCCACGAGAAGATCAAATTCCAAACGAGTAAGCGCAATCTGTTTTCCAGCTCGGGACACCTGGTGTGCAACTACATCAATTACTAAATCAGCAATTGTTAATAGCCCCGAGATATCAGTATTTGTGCGGCGTAAACGAGTGCGAATTCGAGCAATTAGCTCAGATGGGTGTCTAAATGGCTTAACCATGTAATCATCAGCACCTGCTTCGAGGCCGCGAACCACATCGTGCGTATCGCCTTTAGCCGAAAGCATCACGATCGGCACCATTGATTCGGCTCTGATTAATTTACAAACTTCGATGCCATCTAAACCCGGCAACATCACATCTAATAAAACTAAATCTGGTGGATTATTACGGAAAACATCTAAAACTTCATCACCGCGACTTACTAGATCCACGTCGATGCCGGCACCGGTTAATACGATGCCGAGCATCTCCGCAAGATCCTGGTCGTCATCGACGACCATGACTAAAGTCATTTAGCTTCCGTGTTCCCAAGAATTCAAGTACAAGTCTTGTGCTGGCGTAAGAACATCGATCTTGCCACCCATGCTGCTTAGTTTAAGGCTGGCAACTTCTTTGTCTATATAGGTTGGAACGTTATGAATTCCGGCTGCGAGATTTTTAGCTTCTTTCACAAGATATTCAGCAGTTAGCGCTTGATCGGAGAAAGACATATCCATCACAGAAGCTGGGTGACCTTCAGCAGCGCCTAGGTTCACCAATCTGCCTTCGGCAATCAGGAGCAAACGGCGTCCATCGGCCAATACATATTCATCGGTTTGATGACGCATCTTGGCATTCTTGCTCTTGGCGTTCTTTTCAAGCCAAGCAACATCGATTTCAATATCGAAGTGACCAGAGTTAGCCATAATCGCGCCATCTTTCATGACTGCGAAGTGCTCATCGCGAAGTACGTCACGGTTTCCAGTAACTGTTATGAATACATCGCCAACCTTAGCTGCATCAGTCATTGGCATAACACGGAAACCTTGCATCATTGCATCAAGAGCTTTAGTTGGATCGATTTCGGTAACGATCACATCTGCTCCCATTCCCTTAGCACGTTCTGCGACACCTTTTCCGCAGTAACCGAATCCCGCTACAACCACGATGCGACCGGCTAGTAAATAATTAGTTGCGCGGAAAACTGCATCAAGTGTTGATTGTCCGGTGCCGTAACGGTTATCAAACATGTGCTTTGTATCAGTGTCATTAACAGCGATCATTGGGAATTTCAATGCACCATCTTTAGCCATCTGAGTTAAGCGAATTACGCCAGTTGTGGTTTCTTCACAACCGCCCGCAACATTTGGAATCAATTCTTGTCGAGTAGTGTGTAAAACATTTACCAGGTCGCAACCATCATCGAATACTTGGTGCGGTTCGATATCAAGTGCTGCATTTAGATGTGCGTAATACCCATCACGATCAACTGCATTCTTAGCAAAAACACTAATTCCATATTCATGAACTAACGCTGCAGCTGTATCGTCTTGAGTTGAAAGTGGATTTGAAGCGCAGAGGGCAATATCTGCTCCTCCAGCTTTTAAAACTCGCATCAAGTTGGCTGTTTCGGTAGTCACGTGCATGCAAGCAGCAATACGGATACCGGAGAATGGTTGAGATTTTTCAAACCTCTCGCGGATTTGAGCTAGAACCGGCATATTGCGCTCTGCCCATTCGATTCGTTTGCGGCCTTGTTCGGCTAGTGAAGCATCGGCAATATCATTGCGAGGTACGGTCTTTGTTACAGGTACGTTCACGGTGAAACTCCTAAATTAAAGAGAGAATATGGTCAATTAGGCAGGACCCCGCCAGAAGGCAAGAGTATCTGGAATGCCTAGTTGACTTCTACTTAGACGCAGCAGTTAAGCGTTAATTAGCGCCAATAGCTCATCACGATGGGCTGCCATGTTTTCGGCCGTATCAGCTTCTACATTTAATCGCAGTAAGGGTTCGGTATTTGAAGCGCGCACGTTAAACCACCAAGTTGATGTAGAAGCGGTTAGGCCATCTAGTTCGTCAATCTTAAATTCGGGTTGTGCGGCATATTTTTCCTTGATTGCCTTAATCACCATGGCAGCATCTGCTACTCGAGAATTTACTTCGCCGCTAGAAACATATCTTTTAAAAGGTGCCAATAATTCAGAAATAGTTTTATCTGATTCACCAAGTGCAGCTAAAGCGTGCAATGCTGCTAACGCACCAGAATCTGCTCGCCAGAAATCTTTAAAGTAGAAGTGGCCAGAATGCTCTCCTGCGAATATTGCACCAGTCTCTGCCATTAGCGCTTTTATGTAGGAGTGCCCGACACGTGACCTGACTGGTACGCCACCTAATTCGTTAATTACTTCGACAACTGTTCGTGATGAAATCAGACTATGAATAATTGTTGCTCCTGGATGTTTTACGAGTTCACGACTAGAAATTAATGCGGTAAGCAAAGAAGGGTCAACTGTCTCTCCTTTTTCATCTACCAAGAAGCATCGATCTGCATCGCCATCAAAAGCCAAACCGATATCAGCTTTATTTTTGAGAACCGATTTCTGTAAGTCTCGTAAATTCGCTGGATCAATCGGGTTTGCTTCATGGTTAGGAAAATTTCCGTCGAGTTCGAAGTAGAGCTGGATAATCTCAGCACCCAACCGCTCAAAGATAGCCGGGGCAGTAAATCCGGCCATGCCATTGCCCGCATCGATAACTATTTTGAGCGGACGGTTACCTTTGAAAGAAACTAATTTGTGTAGATAATCAGCATAATCTTGCAATAAATCTTCAGTAGTTTCCTTGCCAGCCGGGCGCATTGCAACTGGCATTCCGTTACGAACAAAGTGCTCAATCGCTAATAGACCAGTCTCTTTCCCAATCGGACGCGCACCACTTAAACATAATTTAATGCCGTTATAGGCAGCTGGATTATGGCTGGCTGTAAACATTGCACCTGGCAAGTTCTTGGAACCTGCTGCAAAATAAAGCAGGTCAGTTGATGCCAATCCAATTCGTATGACATTAGTACCGTTACTAGTAACACCTGCTGAGAATGCATCTGCTAGCTCTGGAGATGAAGGGCGCATATCTTCACCAATGATTACGGTGGCTGGCTCACGCTCTATTTCAAGAAATTTAGCAAACGCTAATCCAACGGTAAATGCAAAATCTGGGGAAAGTTCACCATCGACTAAACCTCTTATGTCATATGCTTTAAAAATATCAGGGATATTTTCACTCATGACTCACTCGTTCAATTACTTATTTGGTACGGCTCGAAGATGACCTCGTCGACCTATATGTTCAGAACTCGCCACTAAAGATGCAGAGGTAGAATTGCTTTCCGCAATTGGAATTGCCGCAACTTCGCGAACTGCGTCCGCAATTGCCATTAGGTCATCGTTAGATGGACCACTCTGGCTATCTGCAATTTGTGCGCGAATAACTTCCCAACCATTTGGCACAGTCAAACGTTCTGCATGAATTTCGCAAAGATCATATGCGTGTGGTTCGGAATAAGTAGCTAGTGGACCGACCACTGCAGTTGATTCAGCATAAATATAAGTCAAGGTCATGGTTGCCATACGGCGGCAACTGGCGCGTGAACATGCGCGACCTACTTTTAGCGAACTCATATGACTCAGATTAGTGGGCGGTCGCGTAAAACTTGGGATTTTTACGGATTTAAAACCCGAATGTTTGAGGAGGGAATTGCTACCTTATTAAGTTCGGCACCCGACGCTATCGGGAAGAAGGCGTATCCACTCTTGGCCGCTATCAGCGCACCTGCGTAATTATCAATACCAGCACGAAGGACTGTGATCGCAATTGCATCATTCGGCACTTGCCAACCGACTAGATCGGCCCCCGTAATGCTTTCATTCCTTACTTTGCCATTTGAAAACTCAACTCTCAGATCGATTGCAATAGCATCGCCGACAAAGATAATTTTCGGCAAAATTCCGCCAATTGCAATCTTTAACGGAGCTAAAGCTGGAGATGGCGTTATCCAAACGAAGTCACTATTCCCATTTGAGGTGACCCTAGATCTAATTGCTGCAACTATGGGTTGATCTGAAGTCAACTTAATCGCAAATGCACCTTTAGCCACCTCTGGTGTCAGGTTCAATTCCAGTACTTTTCCACTAGCCAATGTTCGTTCATTAAAACCAGTTGGAATAAATCGGCCATTGTTGGAAATAAGCTCAAGCGTGAAATTGGCATCGGCTACGCCAGGCACAAATAAGCGAAGGTAATGGCTAGGCACTTTATTTTTAATTAACTGTTGAGGGATACCGGCAAAAACAAACTTTTTAGCTGGGGCCGAGATGGCATTGACTGAGTCACCACCCAAATTCTTAAGGCCTTTGACTCGCTCGTCAATCATAAAGCTATTCACTCGGCCTGATCTGGTAACGACCTTAATCACAATGTTGGAATCTCCCGGCGCCAAAGAATCAAGTTTTACGGTTGCACTTGAATTAGCTTTAAGCGAAATAGTTTTTACTGCTTGCTCACCATTTTCACTCCAAGTGAAGATATCTGCAATTGAAATGCTAAGTCCACTATTGACTAGGTAAAGAGTGCCTTTACTGCTGACATCTGAGGTTCCACCGACAAACCATTGCGAACTAACAGGGGCGGTACAAAGTACTGCGCCCGCCCAGATACCTGAGCGACTTTGAAAACTAACTGGAGTAAGACCTTCAGACTGCAGCAAGATTGGATCGGTAACACTGGAATAGCTATTTGTTTCAATACTTACCAATTTTGTACTTTTATTTCCAATTCGATAGAAGGGCGTCTTAGTAGAAGCTAACGAGGTAACAGTCGTAACACCTGATGGATTTGGCGGGCAAACCACTGCTGGATAGGACTTGGAATATTGGCCAATGCTGGAATTAGAATCAAATAAATTGGTGGCTAATAAAATTGTGGCTATCGTCCCAAATAAGATCGCGCTCTTCTGAAATTTCACGATAGTTCCATCTCTGAAATTTCCCGCTTTCGTCTTCCGGCTGGTAGCGTCAAAATAATTAAAATTACCCAAGCAATAAATTGCAGACTAAGCGCTCCTCGGCGCAAAGTTCCGTCATGAATCAAAGTGAACTCACCGGCTTGAAGTACTTTAAATTGGGGCAATCCTGCGTCATTCTCACTTCGTTCAAGTTTTAAGCCATTTTGAAGGATTTGCCATCCGCGATCGTAATTTTCAGTCAGCGTTATTACTCCAGGGCCTGGCACCTCTGTCGTTACACCAATGCTGCCACTGGCAAGTAGAGTTACTTCACCTTTTATATTTGTAAAAACTAATCGACCAGTTGGCTCACTAACTTTCCAAACTATTCCATCTGCTGTTGCTGAGGTGCGTGCAAAGCCACCAAGAGAATCGATTGTGCGAACGACATCCTTATCAATCGGGTTCTTAGCAAATAGATACTTGATGCCAAAATCTGCAAATGTCTTACTTGTCGTTAAACCACTTCCGTCAGCAAGTTCAATCACAGCTTTCGCAATAGCTGGATCTTGAAGTGGAGCAACATCTGGTTCGCCAAGAGCAATATCTGAACCACGAGAGATATAGAAAGCCAGTGATGTTAAGTCTCGATTAGTTATTTCTCGCAGAACCAGAGTTTTTGCATCCGACTCAACACCGAGATATTCCGGCAAAATGTTTACACTTTTTGAATAAACTGGTGAAGCCGAAGCTTGCGAGACGTTCCATGAAATAGCAGCTGCCGAGTACCCCAAGGTAATCAGCAACAAACTGGCAGATAAAATATGGCGGTAGTTGATATTTGTTGCAATCAAGTAATCTCTTAAGTCATTGAGAATAACAGTGCCAACTGTTACCGCCGCCAAAGTTACAATTGCCAAGAAAACTCCGACCCAGAGCTGGGTAGGTGCGATCGTGCCATTTCCAGTTATTGATATTGCACTTAGAACTACCGAGAAGAGCAGGAATAAGATTCCCATTTGTGCGATTTTGCGCAATTGTGTGCTGGCGAAGTAAGCCACGATTAAAACTAATGTAAGTGGACTAATTGCCCACCAAGGAAGCGAACCTGGGCCACCTGGATTGCCCAGGAAAGCAAGATTTGGCCCACCACCACTTAACAAAATTCCAGGCTCGTATAGAAAACGAATCGGATCAACGATTGCGATCAGCGACCAAGGAGCGGTGACAATTAGAGGTGTTACTAATAACGCTATTCGGCGCCTTAATTTCTGATCAAAAAGCTCTTGATTTACTTCAACATTAAAAGCCCTAATATCGATTCCAACTCCAACTACGGTAACCACTAGTAGCGCTACCCAAACCATCAAAGTGAATGAAGTAGCGATAGAGATTAAAAGCGCCACACCGAATATTCGCCGCCACGAAATTCTCTCAAAATTATCAAGTGAGGGAATACTGGAAATAATCCAGGGAAGAATAATTAACATTATTAACGTACCGAGGCGACCAGTATTTACACTTGCTATCGCAACCGGACTAATTGCATAGAGCATGCTCGCGGATACGCGTAACCAGGAGTTTACGGTAACTATTTTTAAGAACTTGTACGCAGAGATGGCCATTAGCGCTGGTGCGAAAAAGATTAAGAAGGTAACAAGCACCGCTGGTTTGCCGAAAAAGAGAATTGATACCAGCGAAAGTATTGCAACCCACGGCGGTGTTGGTGACGAGCTACCCATTCCGACTTGATGCCAGGATTCAATGTAGCTACGCCAAAGCGAGCTAGTGCCATGAGGTGTAGTAGCTAATGCGCCACCAATTAGTGAACCAAAGCGCGATCTTGAAGATAGCAAGATAAAGATTATTAGCGAGATTCCTAAAACCACTTGCGGACGTTTAAATACACTCCCCCAATTAACGATCTTTACCGGTGTCAGCAGATCAGCATCGTCATTGAACTCTTCATCGATGTCGTTATTAGTTGGCAATTTTGCAAATATTAGATTTCGAATTGATTCTGCAAAATTGTTAAGATCATTTCGATATTGAGTTAGCCGAGGCGGAATGAAGTCAGCAATTACTCGAGGCGGTAATAAGCGATGTATCCGTCGCTCCTTGCGTGCTGCGCGAAGGATTGCTGGCCGGAAAACGAGCGAGGCGATCGCTAAGACCTCATCGCCGGCATAGCCAGGTAACTTCGCAATTAAATATCCAACGGATCTAATTGCTGCGCCAGTTATCAACTGCAAGATTAACCACGGCAAAAGCCAAGCCGAAGAATTAGCCAATAAAACGTAAGCAGAATTGCGACGGTCTAGCAGTAAAGGGCGATGCAGAAATGCACCTTCGACATCTACTGACCTTCGTTCCGAAGCCGCAGCTTGCGCGTGGAATGCCACAGAATCTGTAACCACAATTACTGAATGCCCAGCCATTCGAATTCGCCAACCAAAATCAACATCATCGCGAAACAGCGCTAATTGCGGGTCATATCCACCAAGCTCCTCAAAAACATCTCTGCGAATAAGAGCACCTGCCGTGCTAACTGAGAGAACATCACGGACTCCGTCATGTTGGCCTTGGTCATACTCTTGCGCTTCCATGCCGGTCCATCGAGCACCGTTATTAGTAATGCTGACGCCGGCTTCAAGTAAGTGCGACCGATCATGCCAACCCAAAAGTTTTGGTCCAGCCATCGCAACATTTGGCCGTTCGACAAGTTCTGCTAACAGTTTTTCTAACGCATCAGATTTAGGTGCACAATCATCGTGAATAACCCAGATCCATTCATTGCGTTCATTATTGGATTTAGGAAATTTTTCAACCGCGCGATAAACCGCATCTCCAAAACCACTATCGCGTGGTCTTGACAGAACTGGAATTTTTGCAGCTTTTAACAGAGCTGCCGATTTATCTTCGGAACCAGTATCTACGGCAACTATTTGATCTAATCTGCGAGTTTGTGAGGATAACGCAGCAACTACTTCAGGCAACCAAACTGCACCATCATGCGAAACGATTACAGCTGTTACATAAAAGGGATCAGTAATTTTCGTGGTCGCCATAATGTGTGGTGGCGCTTCTAATTGTTTTCCTAATTAATCGAATTGAATCGATTAAGCAGGTCGACGCTTAAGGCGACGTCGCTCTCGCTCTGACAGACCGCCCCAAATTCCGAATCGCTCATCATGTGCGAGGGCGTATTCGAGACATTCAGAACGAACGTCGCAGGAAAGACATACTCGCTTTGCTTCGCGAGTTGATCCGCCCTTTTCCGGGAAAAATGCTTCGGGATCAGTTTGTGCACATAGTGCGCGCTCTTGCCAGGAAAGCTCAACGCTCTCGCCACTGGCTAGTTGAATTACGGGACCTGAGGAGGAAGGGTTTTGTGCGGGACGAATCGGCATTAATAACTCTCCACATAAATAGTGGCCCCGCCCTTGCGGCGTGTGGCCTTCTCTTAGGTGAATTACACGCGTGTAAGTCAGTTAAGTCAAGCCCAACCAGACCTAAAAACGGCAAATAGGACATGAATTAAGCGTAAAAACTAAAGTATTAGTTGAGGGTTTTAAAGCTGTAGCTCGACTATTTTGCCATCAGCTAAATAGGCACCTTTGGCTTTGGTTTTTTCTGGAATCGTTTCATTTGATTCAACAAAAACATTATTCAATTTGCTGCCTTCAGAAATTTTTACACCATCTCTAATAATCGACGAAGTTATTTCAACGTTTGCTTCGATCGTTACATTGTTACCGATTGCACTTGCACCACTGATTCTTGCACTTTCTGAAATATTTGAATTATTGCCAACAATATAGTCACGACTGCCAACATAATCTTGCGAACCTTTTAGTAAAGCTTTCGGAGTTCCCATATCTAACCAATATGAATCATCTACAAATGCCTGGATGGCCTTACCGTTTTTGAGTAAATCAGGAAATATTTCACGTTCAACGCTGACAACTTTATTTAATTCTATTTCCTGAATCACTTGGGGGCTAAAAACATAACAGCCAGCATTAATTGTATTTGTAATTGGGTTATCCATTTTTTCCAGAAAATCTGTGACCCGGCCAGTTTCATCAAATGGCACACAACCATAAGGACGAGCATCTTCGACGCTAACTAAATGTAAAGTTACCGCTGCCGAAGAATTCTGATGCAATTCAATCTGAGCAGCCAAGTTATGCTGACTCAGTACATCGCCATTAAAAACTACAATTGGCTCATTCTCAGAAATTTCGGCGAAGATTAATTCGGCAGCATTCCTAATTGCACCACCAGTTCCTAATGGTTTGGTTTCAAGGGCATATTTGAGTTCCATCCCCCAACGAGAGCCATCACCAAAATAGGGAGTAAATGTTTCAGCTAAATAAGCAGTTGCTAGTACTACTTTGGTTATGCCAGCTGCTTTAGCGAAAAGCAATTGGTGCTCCGTTACAGGCAAATTAGCAATCGGTAACATCGGTTTTGGGGTTCTATTAGTAAGCGGTGAAAGCCGGGTACCAAATCCGCCAACTAGAAGAATTCCAATGGTCATTTTTAGGCTCGTTTGGCTGCAGTAATACGTGCCGCAGCATCATCTATCTGCTGATCTGACGCTGTCATTGCAATACGAATATGCGACTGCCCAAGCTCGCCATAGAAATTTCCAGGCGTAGCCAGAATTCCTAAATTCGCTAACCAAGAAACAGAATCCCAGTCACTTTCGTTTCGAGTACACCAGATGTAAAGCCCAGCATTTGAGTATTCAATTTCAAACCCAGCAGCTTTTAGGGCTGGGGCTAACTTCGCACGACGAGCGTTGTAGCGAGCCCGCTGTTCGGCCACATGTGTTTCATCGCTAAGAGCAATTGTCATGGCTTTTTGTATGGGCAAAGGAACCATCATGCCAGCATGCTTGCGAACTTCGCGAATGCGCGCAATCAAATCTTTATCACCAATCAAGAATGCGCCACGATAACCAGCCATTGAAGATCTCTTTGATAGCGAATGTACTGCCAAAATATTTTGGTTATTACCTTTGGTGTATTGCAAAATCGAAGTAGGTACTGCAGTGTCACCAAATTCTAGATAGCACTCATCGGAAACCAAAACTGAATTATTAGTTCGCGCCCATTCAATAGACGCTAAATATTCTTCATCACTATGAACGCGACCTGTTGGGTTAGCAGGTGAATTAACCCAAGTTAAGTCTGCAACAGGCCATTGATCAGGGCTAATTGCAACAGCGGCCTCGACGGCACCCGCCAAGATCGCACCTACTCGGTATGTTGGGTATGCAATCTCTGGGAAGTTAACTGATTTAGCTTGTAAAAGAGTAGGAAGCCAAGCAACTAATTCTTTCGACCCAATTAATGGCAGAACATCAAAATCGCCAGACGCTTTTAATTTACTTTTCGCCCAATTAGTAATCGCAGCGCGAAGTTCTGGAGTTCCTGCAGTTAACGGATAACTTGGTGAGTTTGAACTATCACTAAGAACGGTTTGGATAAAATCAGGCGTTGGATCAACTGGAGTTCCCTGTGATAAATCGATTAAGCCACCCGGGTGTGCACGTGCAATTTCACCGTAGGGAGCGAGAGCGTCCCATGGGAAATCTGGCAGCTTCAGTTGAGAACTTTTCTATTCGGGCTTTACTGGCAGGGCTACAACTGAGGCGTGATCGGTGTTGGTTTGCCCAACTTTGCTCGCACCACCAGGGGAACCGATCTCAACAAAAAACTCGGTATTGATCTTGCCGAACTCTTGCCACTGCGCAGGAACGTCATCTTCATAGTAAATAGCTTCGACTGGGCAAACTGGTTCGCAAGCACCGCAATCAACGCATTCATCAGGTTGGATATAAAGCATGCGAGAACCTTCGTAGATGCAATCAACCGGGCATTCTTCGATGCAAGACTTGTCTTTAACATCAACACAAGGTTCGGCAATTATGTAAGTCACGAAGAATCCTCCATCAGGGTAGCTGCTGCGATGAATTGTAATACCTACCGAGGTTGAAGGCGCCATTAAACAACCGCGGTTCCGCCAACTCCTTTTGGGGAGGCATGTTTTGAATAGACGATTATCGTTAAGCCATGGAAATCAAGCCGCTCCCGCTTGGGCGTATTGGTCAACGTTTTTCGATTAGATTGCGCGACCCCGAAGGCGGCTATCGAGATGTTGTAGGTCACTTAAAAACCGCAACAAGTCTAATTAATCGTAAGGGCCAGGAAATTTCCTTTGATCCAGAACAGATTTTTGTTTGGCGCGAGATAGTCGAACGCCCAACATTAGCTGGCAAAGGTGCTCCCCTGACGCTTCGAGTGCTCGAGCTAGATCAAATTTGCAATCAAACGTGGCCAGCAACGCAAAATGTTGAAAATTCTGGCTGGCTTATGCGAGCAGCTGGTGGTGTTACTAACCGCGCTAATTCAGTTCTTCCCCTTGCTGAATATCTCGAAGCTGGTGGGTTATCAGGCTTTGATGACAAGCTTGCAACGGCTAAGAATTTTTATGACAACCAAAACTTACCTACTATTTTTCAAGTTGCTTTGCCCACATGGCAATTTCTAGCTGAAAAATTGCGTTCTATCGGTGCAATCGAAACACTCCGTGGCAACACAATGGTGACCGACCTGACCTCTGCTAAACAAAAGATTTCAGCTGGAATTGAAATTGTGCAGTCAGATCAAGTCAGTAATGAGTGGTTAGAAGTGCACCCAACACCTGGAATCGAAAAAATATTGTCTGCCTGTGACGCCACATATTTAACTGTAGTTAAAAATGGTCAAACTATCGCTGCCTGTCGTTTGGCATTGGCAAATGGTTGGTCCTCAATTACTCGAGTTTATGTGGCTCAAGATTTTCGTGGGCAAGGTTTCGGAAAAACTATTGTGGCAGCTGCTCTCGAAGCTAGTTTTGAGCAAGGTGCTAGCAAAGCGGTGCTGCAAGTTGAGGCAACTAATGCCATCGCTATTGGAGTTTATGAATCTTTAGGATTTAATTTTCATCATGAGTACTCATATTTGGAGTTAAAGTAATTATGCTTAAAATTTATGACACTCAAAGTCGTGCTGCAAAAGAAGTTACAAACAATGGTGATGAAGTCACGATTTATTGCTGCGGGCCAACTGTCTACCGAGATGCGCACGTTGGCAATCTTCGGACATTTTTGTTATCTGATTTGATCCGTAGAACTCTAGAAATTCAAGGAAAAGCTGTCAATTTGGTACAGAACATAACTGATGTTGGGCACATGGCTGAAGATGTAAACCCTCAGGACAAAATGCTCGCACAGGCAAAATTAGAAGCTGTCGATCCATTTGAAATTGCTCGAAAGTATGAGGCAAATTTTCATTTTGATTTAGAACTGCTAAACATTAAACCGGCTCGACACTATCCACGAGCAAGTGAGTCAATTGAATTGATGCATCAGCTAATTTCAAAGCTGATCGAACTTAATCATGCATATGTGGGCTCTGACGGCTCGGTTTATTTTGTAGCTGAAAGTTACGAAAGTTATGGTGCAATTAGTGGTAATCGTTTAAATGACTTAAAGCCTGGACATCGCTATGAATATACAGATGAGGGAAGCAAACGTTTCCATGCTGATTGGGCGCTTTGGAAAGCGGCTGGTGAGCGCACGGAAATGGTTTGGGACTCACCATGGGGTCTTGGCTTTCCAGGATGGCATATCGAATGTTCGGCAATGTCCATTGATTTCCTGGGTACCGAAATTGATATCCATGTCGGTGGAATAGATCTTCGATTTCCACATCATGAAAACGAACGTGCGCAAACTAATTCGGTTACTGGATTAGAGTCAGTAAAACTTTGGGTGCATGGTGAACATTTACTTTTTGAAGGTCGCAAGATGGCCAAGAGCGGCGGAAATGTTGTGCTTCTCAAAGACCTTTCCGAGAGAGGTTTCGACCCACTGGCACTTAGATTTTGTTTACTAGAAAATAGATACCGCTCTCAGATGGATTTAACATGGGATTCGATTGCTGCAGCTAACACCACCTTGAAACGTTGGCGCCGCAACGGTTGGGGAAATGCCATTAATTATTCAGCAGATCTCGCAATCATTGAAAGCTTAAATAATGATCTAGATACGCCACGTGTGATGCAGCGTTTACGTAGCGTTGAAAAAGATCCAAACTTATCGGATAAGGAAAAGGCTGAAATATTTACTTTTGCAGATCAAGTTTTAGCTCTTGATTTAGGGCGAGAGGTAATTGTGCCCGACCTACCTGCTGAGTTAACGCGCTTACTAGCTGAACGCGAAGTGGCACGAAGCGCTAAAAATTGGGGTGAAAGCGATCGCTTACGAAGCGAACTGGAAAGTGCCGGTTTAACAATTAACGATACTGCCGATGGACAGGAATGGGAGTTACGTTAAATCGGTAAGAATATTGCCAGCACGAGAGAAAGTGTTCCCAACAGTAAAAGTAGTGATCCAGCTAAATCTCCTTGAACCAACAACTCGCCACCAACTCCAAGAGTTGCACCTTGCACGACCACAACTAGCCACGCACCAGCTGCTAAAACTTTGTACCTTTTCAGTCGCCAAGAACGGCCAATTGCCCAAATACCTACCACGGTGGCACCCAACGCAAGAATTAAGCCCAATGGGAATATCAGCAAGTGCAACAAAGTAGCGCTTGCGCCAAGGAGAGCGCCAACTAAAACGGAGTAAATAATTTTCATTACTTACAAAACGATTCCAGCAAATAAATCTGTTTCGCGACCATCGGCATTAAATGGCTCATGGGCTTCACCTTTAACAAGCGAGTAATACTCATGACCCCAAACCTGTAGACCTAATTGATTTGAGAGCGCAAAAAATGGGCCATCTAATTCAATTTGAGTCGCATGCGCTGCCATCGCAGCCATTTTTGAATCAACAAATTCATTGCCATCAACTACGGCAGTTACTAGTTCATCGGCTTTGGCAAATGGTAAATCATCAACACTTTCGGCACCAAAGAAAGACGAACCGACCTCTTTCATGGCTTCGATTCCATTAGCTAATACTGACTTAGGCATAGCGTTCCAATAAATTTTCGAAATCTGCCACTTTGTTGCTAATTCAGCGGCTCGCATTGCAACTTTGTGAGCTTGGATATGGTCTGGGTGGCCATAACCGCCAATTTCATCATAAGTGATCAAGATGTGTGGTTTTACTTCGTGAATTATTTCGACCAATAAATTTGCTGCAGAATCAAGATCGGCTTGCCAAAAACACTCTGGGCGATTATTTGGCTCAGTGCCCATCATTCCGCTATCACGGAACTTAATTTTGTCCTCACCTAGGAAGCGATGATCAGTAATACCTAACGCTTTCATGGCATTAGCTAATTCGATTACGCGATGATCACCCAGTTGGTCGGTATCGTGCGCCGCATAATGAGCTAAAGCTGGAACTAGAACTTCGCCCTCTTCGCCTCGAGTGCAAGTAACTAATGTGATTTGTGCGCCAAGAGCTGCGTACATCGCCATCGTTGCACCATTATTAATGGTTTCATCGTCTGGGTGTGCGTGCACTAGAAGCGCGCGATATCCCTGATATGACCCTTTCATTAATACACCGGGAGCGAAGTATCGATTTGTTTCGCCCATGCAATTACGCCACCACTTACATGAGTGGCATCTGCAAAGCCGGCACCTTTTAAGATAGCCAAGCATTCAGCTGAACGCACGCCAGACTTACAGTGCAGAATAATTGGCTTATCTTGCGGCAGATTAGTGAGTGCAGTGCCATCTAAAAATCCTTGCTTCGGAATTAAAGTGGAACCGGGAATTCGCACGATCTCGAATTCACTTGGCTCGCGAACATCAATTAAAAAGAAATTCTCGTTCTTATCTATTTTTCCCTTTAGCTCAGAAACTGTGATTGTTGAGTCTTTAACTGCAACTTCAGCGGCATCAGATAAGACTCCGCAGAATGCTTCGTAATCGGGCAAAAGTGCAGTCTGAGTTGGTTGCTCAGAACAAATTGGGCAATTTGGATCTTTGCGCACCTTTATTTTGCGATAACTCATTTCGAGTCCGTCATAAATCATTAGTGAACCAATTAAGGGTTCGCCGATTCCGGTAATAACTTTGATGGCCTCGGTTGTTTGAATTGAACCAATAGATGCACAGAGGACACCAAGTACGCCGCCTTCGGCACAACTTGGAACCATTCCTGGTGGTGGTGGCTCTGGATAAAGGCAGCGATAACACGGACCATACTCAGCCCAAAACACGCTAGCTTGTCCGTCAAAGCGATAAATCGAACCCCATACGTAAGGTTTCTTCAAAAGTACGCAAGCATCATTTACTAAGTAACGTGTTGCAAAATTATCAGTTCCATCAACAATGATGTCGTATTGCGCAAAAATTTCCATAACATTTGAAGTATCTAGTCGGGTCTCATGTAGAACAACATTCACATATGGATTAATCTCGGCAATTTTCTCTTGCGCACTCTTTGCTTTACTTTTCCCAATATCTGATTGACCATGAATAATTTGACGTTGTAAATTTGATTCATCAACCGTGTCGAATTCAGCGATTCCAATTGTGCCAACACCGGCAGCAGCTAAATACATGAGTGCCGGTGAACCTAAACCACCAGCTCCAACACATAGAACTTTTGCATTCATTAGTCGTGCTTGTCCAGCCGTTGCAAGATCGGGAATAATTAAGTGTCGGCTATATCGGCGTACTTCATCGACAGTTAGTGCGCGGCCAGGTTCTACTAGCGGTGGAATCTTCATCTCGATCGCCTTTTTAATGCTTAATTGATAACTTGGTTATAGCGCTATTCTGCCGTAGAACGACACTTGGTTGCTAATTGCAATCGGTTTGCGAAAATAGATAGGTGTATTTTCCTGGATTTGCCTCTAGCATTGGCGCAATGAGCACTGCAGATGCACGTGATAACAAGTCGCGCTTACCTCGTGACGAGCGGAGAGCGCTTTTGCTTTCTGCAGCCCTTGAAGTCTTTACTGCCGCGGGTTATCACAGCGCAGCAATGGATGAAATTGCAGATCGAGCAGGTGTAAGCAAGCCCGTTCTCTACCAGCATTTTCCATCAAAACTAGAACTTTATTTGGCAGTACTTGATTTACATATTGACTCACTCGTGTTTCAAATCCAACGAGCAATCGCTTCTAACACTGAAAATGCCGGCCGAGTTCGCGCAACAGTTGATGCCTACTTCGATTTTATTGAGAGTGAAGGTGAAGCGTTTCGCCTGCTTTTTGAAAGTGATATGAATGTCGAACCTGCAGTACACGAGCGATTAAATCGCATGACATATGACTGCGCTGCTGCAATTAGCGCCGTAATCTCTATCGAGACTGGCTTGCCACAAGAGGCGTCAATGTTGCTCGGCGTTTCCCTTATTGGATCTATTCAAGTTGGTGCGCGACATTGGCTTGATCGAGATAGCAAACTATCGCGCGAGCAAGCGGCTCGATTAATCGAAAGTTTGATGTGGCGTGGGGTTTCCGGATTCCCGTTAGGCAACAACTGAAGTAATCCCGTAGGATTGCCCCATGGCTACAAAGAAAACTGAAACTGCCCAAAAATCAGAGGTTCGCATCGCGGTCGCAAATGTAAGTAGCGACCTTGCTTTCGAAAGCCCTTCCACCCCTGCTGAAATTTCAGCTGCAGTGAGCGCCGCTATTAGCGCTGGATCTCCCCTGGTTTTAAAAGATGTCCGCGGCCGCACCATCATGGTGCCAGCTGATCGAATTGGTTTTGTAGAAATTGGCGAACAAACCGAGCGACGCGTCGGTTTCGGCTCCCTATAACGTGACTATTACTTTCGCTGATTTACCGTTACGCAAGTCAACAATTGATGCACTGACTGCCCACGGCTTTACCTCTCCTTTTCCAATTCAAGAAGCAGTTCTGCCGATCGCGCTTTCTGACGGCGACGTTATTGGCCAAGCTAAAACCGGAACGGGTAAGACTTTAGGTTTTGGAATTCCAATAATTGAGCGCATAATCGCGCCGCTAGATTCAGAATGGGATGCCCTCGAATTTAAAGGTCAGCCTCAAGCACTTGTTGTTGTACCAACGCGCGAACTTTGTGTTCAAGTCACCAAAGATATTGCTGAACTAGTTGGAAATCGCGGAATTCGAGTTCTTGCTGTTTATGGTGGCCGCGCATTTGAACCACAAATCGAAGCGCTAGAACAAGGCGTTGAAATTGTGGTTGGAACTCCGGGTCGACTCCTTGATCTCTATCGCCAAGGTCAGCTAAAGCTTAAGAACGTTTCTCGCTTAGTGCTAGATGAAGCCGATGAAATGTTAGATCTGGGCTTCTTGCCAGATGTTGAAAAGATTTTCACAAGCACTCCTAATCGCCAACAAACAATGTTGTTTTCAGCAACCATGCCTGGTGACATCATCGCTCTTGCTCGTCGCTTCATGAATCAGCCAGTACATATTCGCACGCAAGATAATGAAGATGAAGGCGCTGTCGTTTCTAAGATCGAACAACACGTTGTACGTGCGCATGCGTTAGATAAAATTGAAATGTTAGCCCGCATTCTGCAATCTGAAGGCCGTGGACCAACTATCGTCTTTTGTCGCACAAAGCGCACTTGCCAAAAAACCGCTGATGATTTACTAGAGCGCGGATTTAGATCAGACACCATTCACGGCGATCTTGGTCAAGGTGCTCGCGAAAAAGCACTCAATGACTTCAAGGCGGGCAAATCTGATGTACTTGTTGCAACCGATGTGGCCGCTCGTGGCATTGATATTGATGGCATTACCCACGTTGTTAATTACCAATGCCCAGAGGATGAGAAGACTTATGTGCACCGAATTGGGCGTACCGCTCGCGCTGGCGCACATGGTATTTCAGTAACTTTCGTAGATTGGGATGAATTAGCTCGCTGGAAAATGATTGATACCGCTTTAAATCTAAATCTGGGCGAACCAGAAGAAACATATTCTTCATCTGATTCACTTTTTTCAAAATTTAAGATTCCAGTTGGCTCTACCGGCCGAATGAATGTGGCTAAGAAAGTGGCCGCAGTTAAAAGTGCCCCTGTTGCTGAAAAGCCAAAAACCAAGAGCGCGCCAGTTGTCGAAAAGCCAAAGACAGAGCGAGTAAAGCGCGATCGAGTTCGAACTAAGCGAATCGCTGACTAAAAAATCTTTAGTTCTTCAAGTATTGAATAAGTTGCATCGCGGTATTGTTGTGAAACCTCAGAATTTTTATTGTCCGTCAAAACGCTAACTGTCTTAGCTTCAGCTACTTGAACATCGGATGCAATTGAAATTTCACCATCAATCAAATTCAGTTCCTTCGAAATCAAACCTGCCAATTCAGAACTATTCGCTGCAAAATATGGCAGAGCTTTACATGGGGCAGATGTAATCTTCATGACCGCCAATGCGCCTCTTAGTGAATGAATACTCTCGCGAACTGGTGAGATAACTAGTTGAGCAGCTTTTATTACTTGTTCCAAATCAGGTGTAAATAGCGGCGCCGAATCGATTAACAGCAAATCATATTTTTCTGGGATCTCCGTGATCAGCGCTGTTAGTGAATCAGTTGCAGTATGAGGCCGTAAGTCAAAACGTTCGCTACAGTTGATTATATTTTCACGAGTGCGTTCGTAGCCAAGTTTAAAAGTTAGTGCGCCAGATGAATCTAAATCGATTAGCAACGCTTTCTTGCCGAATTCTGCACAAGCCACAGCCACAGCATGAGCTAAAGTTGTTTTGCCAACGCCGCCGGCAAAACTAGCGAATACAACTATTGGTTTACTTATCACGCGTTCACCCCCCAACGTATTTTGGCTTCAATTAAAACAGGTGGTAACAAACCATCAAAAGGCAGAACTAGCAAGGTTTTTCTGAGCGCAACCATTGCAATATCTGTTGCGAATCCTTGTCCGGGCAGCGTGGGCCACCCATAAAGTGAACGAGCCCAATTTGGTAATGCAGCGCTAGCTAAAGCTGCAATTGAAGCCCAAGCAGGAGCTGCCGGTGTCGCAAAGCGAACTGCTGTTGGTAGTGGTGGGATCGTTAAAAACAGGGCGGCACGTTTTGCGTCATCGCTGGCGCTTAACTCTGGCGCAATATCGATGAAATATTTCTTCATTTCAGACACAGTTTTGGGAACCATTGACTCATCAATTCCGACTGCTTTCGCAAATAACACCATCTCGGTGACATATTGATCACGATCTTGCTCAGATAACGTGAGCCCAGATCTAACTGCCACATCTAAAAATGAATCAACCATTGCCATATGAACCCAAAGCAAAAGTTTTGGATCATCTAAGCCTAGGTGCGAATGAATTTTACGTACTCGAGCAGTCAATTCATTTGCTTCTGCTGGAGTTCCAAAAGTCACCACTGTTACATAATCACCAGTGCGTTGTAGCCGACCCCAAGCATCTTCACGAAAATTAGAATGCTCAGCAACTTCGGCCATGGCTTGCGGGTGAAGTGCTTGCTGGAATAGCGCACGAATTCCACCAATCAACATGGCAGGATCAGAATGAATTTTCCAGGCAATTGAAGATGGTGCGAAAAAACCTAGCTCAAAGTCACTCATTGCGCTATGAACGCTCTAATCGCATCAACTAACATCTGAACTGAAATCGCGGCGAGTAGTAGACCAGCTATACGAGCGACTAGATTTACGCCAGCTTCTTTGATTACTTTCAAAATCGTAGTTGAGGAAATGAGTACCAGAGCAATAACGATGTGAACCGCCAGTACAGCTGCAACTAGGCCAACTGCTTGGGCAGAATTCTGAACTTGTTGCACGAAAATCATGGTGGCCACAATTGCACCTGGCCCAGCTAGAAGTGGGGTACCAAGCGGAACTAGCGCTACATTCTTATCGCGTGCTTCGGTTGAACCTGATTCCTTGCCAGTTAACAATTCAAGCGAGACGAGCAGTAGCAAAAGACCACCGGCAGCTTGTAATGAAGCAATTGAGATATGTAAGTAATCCAGAATTAATTGACCAAAGATGGCAAAAATCGAAATCACCAGCAATGACACTCCAGCCGCCTGAACCGCTAATTTACGTCGCTCCTTAGGAGTTCGATCAGCTACTAGTCCGAGAAAAATTGGAGCTGCACCCGGTGGATCAAAGATGACAAATAGTGTTACAAAACTTTGAATTGCGAATGTAACTGCACTTACTTGTACAACGTTCATGCGGTTACCACCCTTCGATCACTAGCCATAGACTCTAACCGTTCCCATTCTGCTGGATCAGTAACATTTTCGCCTAATGAATTTAGTTTGCCAGTACCGTGATAGTCACTCGAACCAGTCATAACTAGATCTAAATCACTCGCAATTTTCAATAAACTCATGCGTTCTTCATTGCTTTGGTCGCGATGGTTTACCTCGATACCGTTTAATCCTGCCACTTTGAGCTCGACGAAATCTGAACTTTGCAATATTTGGCCACGCATTGAAGCAAAGGGGTGGGCTATTACGGATACTCCCCCTGCCTCGCGAATTAATTTAATAGCCTCGGTTGGGGTAGGCGCCAAATGTGCTACATAATATTTAGATTTGTTATCAAGCAATTCTTGGAAAGCTTCGTCACGGGTTTTGATAATTTTCTTTGCAACTAAGGCATCAGCTAAATGTGGTCGTCCCATTGTGGCGCCAGCAGGCATGGCGGCTTCTACATCGCCAATTGAAATGTTGATGCCATCGGCTTGCATTAACTCAATCATTTTGCGCATTCGGGGCAAACGCTCATCGCGGGTATTTTCGAGGGCTTCTAGTAGTGCTGAATTGCCCCCATCAAAAAGTAAACCCAGCATGTGAACGCTGATTCCTTCGGTTGTTAAGCAAGAAATCTCTGCTCCTAAAACTAATTTCAGATCACCCCGTAGAGTTCGAATTGCACTCGGCCAACCTGCAATCGCATCATGATCAGTAATTGCCAAAGTATCAAGACCCTGAGCTAAAGCCTTATTTACTAACTCAGCTGGGGTATCCGTGCCATCACTGACAGTTGTGTGAGTATGTAAATCAATCAAGGCTTTCACGGCTCCTCATTACTACCAAAACACAACCAAATAAAATCAGAAGAATGCCAGGAATAATTCCCACTGGTGGTTTCTGTCCCATCCACCAAACTGCCAATAATGAACTAACTGGAACTTCAAAAAAGACGATCAGCGAAACAATTGCTGGAGATACTCGCTTCAATGCAGAATTAAACATCGTGTGTCCTAAAATCTGGGCACCTGCTATTAAGCCAATCAGAATCCACCATTCGCGGGCAGAGTAATTCAAAATCTGATTTCCACTAAGAAGTGCAATCGGAAGTGAAGTGATTGCACAGACGAAATAGCAAACTGTTGTATATGTGGTTGTTTCAAGGGTTCGTTGCGCACGCGAACCAGCCATCATGTATCCCGCAGCTAGAGCTGCAGAAATTAACGCTGCCAGATCTCCGATAAATGCGCGAAATGAAATTTGTAAGTCAACTCCAGAAATTAGGAGAACCCCAAGAAATGCAACGCCCATGCCTAGCCAAGCTTTTGAAGGTACATGCTGACCAGTGAGCTTTACAAAAATAGCTGCAAATATTGGTTGCAGTGCAACTAATGCAGTTCCGGAAGCAACACTTGTGTAACGCATTGCTAGAAAGAAACCACCAAAATGTAAGGCGAGAACAAAGCCGGCAAATGCTGCCCACTTGATTCCATTGCGATCACGATGATGCTTAATCGCAAATGGAGCAGTAAGAATTGAGCCGCCCAGGTTTCGCCAAAAAATCAATACCCAAATAGGCATCGCACTCATCGCGATTAATGGCCCAGATGTGCCGATGCCAAATATGCCAATACCCATGCGAATTTGATCGCCTCGGGCGGGCATTGTTGTGACACTATCTCGGCTCATTGGCTAAAGGTAGCGCGCATGGCCTGCTATAAAGCAGTTACCCTTAGCTCATGAGCGGGAACACATTAAATCGAATCTTCCTCGCCCGATTAGCCGGAACAGCAGTCTTTGACCCTAACGGAGATCCAGTCGGCAAGGTGCGAGATGCTGTGGCGACCCTTCGCACAAATAATGCGCAGCCCCGAATTCTTGGTTTAGTTGTTGAAGTGCCTCTGCGTCGTCGAGTTTTTGTGCCAATCACACGAGTAACTTCGATTGAAAGTGGAACCGTAATTATTACTGGTTTAGTAAATATGCGTCGCTTTGAAGTACGTACTGGTGAAGTTTTAGTTTTAGGCGAGATGCTCGATCGTTCAATTAATTTAGTTGAATCTGATGAAAACGTAATCGTTGAAGATATGGCGATGGAACAAAATCGCAATGGTGATTGGCTTATTAATAAAGTTCACATCATGCGTAAGTCACGTGGTTTGCGTCGCAAAGGCCCTACTTCAACTGTCGCGTGGGAAGAAGTAACTGGTTTTGCAAGTGTCGAGCCAAACCAAGGTGTAACTAATTTGCTTTACACATTGAGCACTTTGCGCCCAGCCGACTTAGCAACAGTGCTACAGGATTTAGCACCAAAGCGTCGCGTCGAAGTGGCTAGAGGATTAGATGACGAGCGACTTGCCGATGTGCTGGAAGAGATGGATGAAGTACATCGAGTTGCACTACTAACCGAACTTGAAGGTGAACGAGCTGCAGATGTACTTGGTGAAATGGATCCCGATGATGCAGCGGACTTACTCCGCGAGATGGGTCAAGAACGTGCTGACGCACTTCTCGAGTTAATGGAGCCCGAAGATGCAGAAGATGTTCTTCGCTTGATGACTTATGAAGATTACTCAGCAGGTGGAATGATGACAACAGAGCCATTAGTTATGTCTGCCGATGCCACAGTTGCTGAAGCTTTAGCAGCAGTTCGTAAGAGTGAGATCTCGCCAGCGCTAGCTTCGCAGATTTTCGTCTGTCGCCAACCACTCGAAACTCCTACTGGTCGATTCATGGGAATCGTTCATTACCAACGTTTACTGCGTGAACCACCAGCAACTCTGCTGGGCTCGATTGTAGATACCAATACGCAAGGGCTTAATCCAGATGCGAGCTTGAACGAGGTTTCGTCATACTTAGCCAGTTATAACTTGCTTTCTTTACCTGTTATCGATGCTAACGATCGCCTGCTCGGTGCGGTCACGGTTGATGACGTACTCGACCACTTATTGCCAGAAAACTGGCGTCACGATCATCGCGATCTTTCTCGAAGTTCAATCAAAGTAAATACTGAATTGGAGGGCTAACCATGGCACGTCACAATGGTTTAGACACCCCACGCAGCAAAGGCCGCACTCTGAGGCCAAACTTCGATCCCGAAACTTTTGGTCGACTATCTGAAAGTTTTGCGCGCTTCCTCGGAACCGCACGCTTCTTGGTTTATATGACGGTGTTCGTAGCAACTTGGGTTATCTGGAATACCGTCGCACCGACAAATATGCGTTGGGATGACTACCCATTTATATTCTTGACTTTAATTCTCTCTCTCCAAGCTTCATATGCTGCTCCTCTAATTTTGTTAGCACAGAATCGACAAGCAGATCGAGATCGAATTCAAAGTAATGAAGATCGCGCGCAGAACGAGCGCAATATTGCTGATACTGAATACTTAACGCGCGAACTTGCAAGTTTGCGTAGCGCACTAGGTGATGTTGCCACGCGCGACTTTATGCGCAGTGAGCTTTCTGATTTAGTTGAAGAACTTGAAAAGAAATTAAGTACTCAACCCAAGCCGAACGCCGACTAAAGACTTTGGGCGCACGATTATTCGCCCAATGATTTCGTCAAATACTTTTGCAGCGGAGCTTTCAGGATTAGATACAACGACTGGAATTCCCGTATCGCCACCTTCGCGAAGCGCCGGACTAAATGGAATTTGACCCAAAATTGGCACATCTTTACCAACTAAAAGTGATAACCGTTTTGCTGTTTCGGCACCGCCACCTTCGCCAAATAGTGAAATAGTTTCATTACAAGTTGGGCACGGGAATGCTGACATGTTTTCGATAACGCCAATTACTTGTTGCTTCATTTGGTGAGCTATCCGACCTGCGCGTTCGGCTACTTCAGCAGCAGCAATTTGTGGAGTTGTAACTACCAAGATTTCAGACGAAGGAATTAATTGGCCAAGTGAAATCGCTAAGTCACCGGTTCCGGGTGGTAAATCCAAAAGCAGTAAATCGAGATCGCCCCAATAAGCATCGGATAAGAGTTGCTCTAAAACTTTATGTAGTAGTGGGCCTCGATAAGCAACCGCATCAGAGCGTTCGGGCTTAAACATCTCCATTGAAACTGTTTTGACGCCGTACGACTCAAGCGGAATAAACATCTGATCAATTGCAGTTGGTCGCTGTCCGATTAAGCCCATTAACCGGGGTATTGAATGGCCGTAGACATCGGCATCCAGAATTCCAACTTTTAAACCTTGATTAGCAGCCGCAATTGCTAAGTTGGCAGTTACTGAAGATTTTCCAACCCCACCTTTGCCTGACGCTACACCGAGTACTCGGGAAAGTGAATCAGGCTGAGCAAAGGGAATAAATTTTTCGCGGCCATTTCGCAAGAGTGATTTTACATTGTCACGCTGTTTATCTGACATCACGCCGAAAGTTAAATCTATTTCAGAAACACCGGAAATCGAACTAACCGCAGAAGTTACATCTGTGCGAAGTCGATCTTTCATCGGGCAACCTGAAATCGTCAGTAATACATGAAGTTCGAGGCGGCCATCTTTAAAATCAACTCGATCAACCATTCCTAGTTCGGTAATAGATCGATGTAGCTCGGGATCTTGAACTTTTGCTAAAGCTTCGGTGACTTGATCAATTACGTTCATATTAGGTCCGGATCTATTTTGCTCTCGTAGGTTGGATTACGCTTTTGTGGTTCATCATCTTGCACCATTGCGTCATTTATTTGTTTTTTAATAAAGGTCTTAGGATTTAAATCGCTCGGTTGTAAGTCTTCGAAACCTGGCCCTAAGTTCTCGCGCAGCTCGGCAGTTGCTGAATTTGCAACATTGCGCAATTTCTTAACTAACTTTGCTGCGTCGCTAGCTAAACGTGGTAACCGTTCTGGGCCAACTAAGATCATGCCCAAGATGGCTAAACCAAGTAACTCACCAGCACCGAGATCAAAGAGCATTTGGTTAGCCTATCGGTTGCATTATTTACCTGCGATCAGAATTAACTTCGCAGTACCACTCTGCTTGCCACGTAGATATGTGATGGTTACCTCATCGCCAACGTTATGAGTGCGGATTTCAACGATCAATTCTTCAGGCGTGTTTATTTTCATGCCATCGATGGCAGTTATTAGATCTCCAGGCCGCAAACCAGCTTTTGCAGCCGGGCCACCAGCCAAGATTGCCGACGTCTTATTAGCGATTAACGCGCCGCCATTGCTGTAACTCATATCAACTGCGACGCCAATAACCGGATAAGTAGCTTTGCCATTCTTGATTAATTGATCAGCAGTCTTGCGAGCTTGATTAATTGGAATCGCAAAACCTAAGCCGATTGAACCTGATTGTGTTCCACCAGTGTTTCCGAGTGAGGCAATGGCTGAATTAACCCCGATTACTGCACCCGTTGCGTCAACTAGCGGTCCGCCTGAGTTGCCAGGATTAATTGCAGCATCTGTTTGCAAAGCACTAATAAACGAAGTTGAACTATTGCTATCGCCTGCAGTCACGGGGCGATCTTTTGCACTAATAATTCCTTGAGTCACAGTGCCGGATAATCCAAGAGGTGAACCAATCGCAATTACTGGATCTCCGACTTGTACTTTATCGCTGTTACCAAATTGCAGCGCTTTTAATCCAGTTACATCAATCTTTAAGACAGCTAAGTCGTAGGATTCATCGCGACCAAGTATTTTAGCTGCAAATTCGCGGCCATCATTTAGCATTACTTTGATTGTTATGGCATTTGCAACCACGTGATTATTTGTTAATAAATATCCATTTGCATCGATTACGAAGCCAGATCCTGTCGCACCACCATCAGATGAAATGGTCTCGATTGACACAACTGATGGCAGAACTCGAGCAGCGATTCCGGCAACTGAATCGGGCGAACGCTCAATCGTAGATGTCGATGAAACCAAATTAACGCCACTTGAAATTAAACCTTTTGTTGCATCTCCGCCAAGTAAGCCACCAATTAACCCAGCAACTAATGCGAGTACAACTATGGAAGCTGTCGGCAAGGTGCGTTTCTTGCTCGCAATTGCTTCAAGATCTTCTAGAAAGATTAATTGATTTGGCTTGCGGCGAAAGATGCGCGCTGGTTTGGACATGAGGCTATCCTGCTATAACTTTGTAGCGATCAACAGACCATCTCCGACTGGCAATAGCGAACTCTGCCAATGGTCACGGTTGGTTTTAATTCTTTTCCCAGCCTCGCGTAGCGCAATCGTCTTAGGGTCGCGCTGTGCCGGATCTGGCACTTTGCCCCCACCAAAGAACGAGTCAATAACTAAGACTCCCCCACTGCGCAAAATCCGGTGAGCTTCATCAATTGTGTAAGTTAAATCAATCGGGTCATGACGCAAAATTACTAAGTCATAGGCACGGTCAGTTAACTTGCTTAGAACATCCATGACTGGATTTGTGATTAAGCGAAACCGTGCTGCTTCAATTTCGGCCTCATAAAAAGCCATCTTCGCAATGCGGGCATGTTCAATTTCATCATCGATTGAGGTCAAAGTGCCGCTATCAATCATGCCACGCAGTAAATAGAGGCTGCCAACACCAGAGCCGGTGCCTACTTCGACTACTGATTGTGCAGAAAGCAGATGAGCTAACTGCTGCAGAAAAGCACCAGTTCCAACACTTATGTCGTTAGCGCCAACTTCGACACCACGGGCTCGAGCATGTTCAAGAACAACATCTTCGGGATTGAAGTTTTCGGAATAGTCGAACAAGTTCGCAATCATAGAGATGAAATCCAAGAAGTTAGTAAGCGAACCCCAAAACCAGTACCACCTTTAGGATTTTCACCCGCATCAACTTCGCTACGACCCGTGCCTGCAATATCAAAGTGAACCCATTTGCGATCACCCACAAATTTTTCGAGGAATAGTGCAGCAGTTACTGAGCCAGCGTTGTAGTCACCTTTATCAGCTGTGTTATTAATATCAGCAATATCGCTTTCCAACGAATCAATGTAGTCATTGATAAGCGGCATACGCCAAACTCGATCGCCAGATTCATTCCCAAGTTCATGCAATTTTGCTGCTAACTTGTCATCACGCGAATACATCGCTGCATATTGTCGACCTAGTCCCAGAGTGGCCGAACCAGTCAGCGTTGCAATATCGATTAGGTAATCAGGCTTCAACTTTAGATTCGCATAAGCCAAGCCATCGGCAAGAACTAAGCGACCCTCGGCATCGGTATTTAAAACTTCAGTAGTCGTTCCGCCAAAATGAGTAACGACATCACTTGGGCGTTGAGCAGTGCCAGATACCGCATTTTCGGCACACATTAATAACGCAGTAACTCGCACACGTGGCGCTAATTCAGGAAGTGCACTCACGACGCAGAGGACTGCGGCAGCGCCGGCCATATCGGTTTTCATCGCCATCATCATGTCGTAAGGGCGCTTCATGGAATATCCACCAGTATCGAAAGTTATTCCTTTGCCAACTAATACAACATGTGGCCAATTGCTCGAACCTTTTGGGGCATACGTAATTTCGATAAACCGTGGCGGCGACTTGCGTGAAGAATTTCCGACTGCAACTAAACCGCCAAATGGCGCAAGTTCTTTTCCGGCCAATACTTTTATTGAAATATTTCGCTCTTTAGCAACTGTTTTGGCATTTGTAGCCATCCAGGCTGGCGTCTTTATATTCGCTGGCGTGTGAACTAGATCGCGAGCACGCCACACAGCAGCAGCTACAGCAAGCGCGCGCTTTAGCGCCAAAGTCGAAATGGAAAGAGAAATTGTTGGCTTAAGTGGTTTCGGTCCACTTTTTAAATTCCAGATGTAGGCGCCCATAGTTGCAGAGACTGCATGCGCTGATGCAGCTGCATCGGTTGTAGCACAGAAAGTTGAAATACTTTGTGCCTTACCTTTTACTTTACGGCCAACTGTGGCACCTGCCGCGCGTAATGCAGCTAGTGATTGATCGCCTAACCCAACCAACATCAATCGTTCGGTTTTGGCATCAGGTGCGCTAACTGGAAGTTCGAATGATTCACCAGCTTTTCCAGAAGGGGTAAAAAATTTCAGTTCATCAAGAAGATCTATTTCAAAAGTTTCGGCAATGCTCTTAAGCAGAAGTGTTGAGCCGATTAACTTGAACTCTTTTTCAGACATCTCGCCAGATTTTTCCAACTGATCTGGATTCTCGACCGCGACAAAACCAAGGGCAATAATTTCACTAGAGAGTGCGGACTTAAGTTCCGCCGGAATCGCCGTTAGCCCTGGAAAATGTGCTGGTGAAGACATGAGCGAGAGGCTATCTGATTACTACTTCTTAATCAGCCCAACCGCTGCGTGTAACGCGGCACTTAAATTTGTGGCTTCTTCAGGATTCATTTCAACGACTAAACGTCCGCCGCCTTCTAGTGGAATTCGCATAACAAGGGAGCGGGCTTCCTTGGTAACTTCCATTGGGCCATCACCAGTACGAGGTTTCATGGCAGCCATTGGAACTCCTTTAAAGATCGTACGCGGGTGTGAGGGAGAAGTATCTCGCATTTAGGGGGTGAAACAGAAATCAAGAATGGCAATTACAGGCCTAGCAAGGCGCCCAATCTGGACTTTCCACTGGAAATAAGCGAAAGAACTGCCCGCTCAGGCACCCCAATTAAGTTGGCAATTTCTGGGGCAGCTAGCCCTCGCAAGAGATGCATAGTCAAGATTATGCGTTCTTCTTCAGGTAAGTCATTGAGCACTTCGGCCAGAGTTTTGGCTGGTTTTGGGGCGCTCATAGGAGTACAGGCTACTAGCGATTGGTTAGAGATCTCCGAAAGCGTAAAAGTGAGATTCGTACGCCTAAATAGGTGGGCAAATAGATCAATAGAAATACCACCTTTGGCGCTTTTATGGTTTCTGACCAATCGAAGTTAGTTGCGACATCGTGGCTCTGGGAAATATCGGTTAGCTCAAATTTGCCAGTGCCTTTAATTATTTTACCAACATGATCAACTTCGCATAATCGCGGTGGTTGCCAATTTGTGACCACCATCTTGTCCAACAGGCCAAATTTAAATCCTGACTTAACCAATGGACCAGTTAACGCACTGATTGAGGTGCCAACACCACTACGGATGTCAGAGGTAACCCAAACTCGAGTTTGTAGCATCCAATCGCCTTGGCTTTCCCAATCGGCAATTGCTGCCCAAACAACATCGATAGGGGCTTTTATTTTGATTTGAATATTTATTTGATTACTCGACATATTATTTTTCTGAATTTGCTAGCGTTGCAATTGCTTGATCGACACTTGTGCACCAAGTTACTAATTCGCGCTGACCCGGTTTTACAAAACCTTCGGCTTCTAGATGATCTAGTAAAATTACAAGTGGAGCGAAGGCACCATGCGGATCAAGGATTAAAACTGGCTTGTCATGAAATTTAAGAAAGCGACCAACCCAGATTTCGAAAAATTCTTCTAACGTACCTGGGCCACCGGGCAAAGTAATAAATGCATCTGCTAAATCTTCGATTTTAGCTTTGCGTTCACGCATTGATGCAACAACATGTAATTCATGACTGTCATGATCGGCAAATTCAATATCAACTAACGACTGTGGGATAACACCAATTGTGTGGCCACCAACTTCTCGTACTGCGCGGCCAATCGCCCCCATTGTCGAGATATGGCCACCACCTGAAACCAATCCCCAGCCTTGATTGCCAATCGCATTTCCTAATTCGGTTGCAACCGCTTGGTACTTCGCATCAATAGTCGGTGATGATGAGCAGAAGACGGCAATACGCATGTCCGCAAGGATAGGGGCTAGGCTTGGCTTATGTCGCAACGAGCAGCCGGATATGGAATTGCCACTTTAATCAATGGTGGCGAAAAAGATGGCACTGTCCTTGATACTTGGTTCCCAGCACCTGTTTTAGGTGATCTGCCCGCGAATCAACCTGCTGAATTAGCTTCACTCGCAATAGCTGACAACGCACGCGGCGTACGAAGCGAAGTTGTAGGCATTGAAATTGATTTAGCAATACCTCCGGCTTCAGTAAGTGATGCTTATTTACGTTTACATTTACTTTCACATCGGTTAGTTAAGCCACATGGACAATCACTTGATGGAATTTTCGGAATTCTCAATAATGTGGTTTGGACTTCAGTTGGTCCTTGCCCTGTTGATAATTTTGAAATCACGCGCGCCAACATTCGGGCAGCAACCGGGCAACATATTTCTGTATACGGTGTCGACAAGTTTCCACGTATGGTCGATTACGTAGTTCCTAGTGGCGTTCGAATAGCCGATGCCGATCGAGTCAGACTTGGCGCTCATTTAGCAAGCGGTACAACCGTTATGCACGAAGGTTTTGTAAATTTCAACGCTGGCACTCTTGGTACTTCGATGGTTGAAGGTCGAATTTCTGCCGGTGTTGTTGTCGGCAATGGCAGCGATATTGGTGGTAGCGCTTCGATCATGGGAACTCTTAGCGGAGGCGGTAAAGAAGTAATTTCAATTGGTGAGAATTGCTTGCTTGGCGCGAACTCTGGTTGTGGTCTCTCACTTGGCAATAACTGTGTGATCGAATCAGGCACATATGTAACTGCTGCCGCCAAAGTTCTACTGCCCGATGGCGAAATCGTTAAGGCAGCATCGCTTTCCGGTGCCAGTAATTTACTCTTCCGTCGCAATTCGCAGAGCGGTGCACTTGAAGCAGTTATGCGAACTGGAACTTGGGGCGGACTAAACTCAGTTCTGCACGCTAACTAATTCTTCACCTGCAACTGAAAACCAGGCAGAAGGTAGTTTGCTCAGGCTGCGAAAAACCTCACCACTTAATTTAACTTTTTTGCCGTTACTTGATTTTGCTTCAATAAATTTCACGGTGCCAGTTTGATTAAGTGACAAAATCCTTACTGAGGCAACATCTGAGAGCCCAAAAACGCTAGCCAGTACCGATTGGGTTATTTCACGCTTCCACTTGAAGTAATTTGGGTTTAATTTTGAATCCAGTGACCAAGGATCAGGAACAGAGAAGGTGTAGCCAGCGTCGGACCCCCAAGCATTAATTGAAGTCTCAGTTACTCCGCCGGTTGAAGATCCAAAATATGTTCGAACTGGAAGTAAATTTCGAGTCACAGTGAGCCCAGAATTTTCAGAAACCGATGTCCGTGTTACTGCAGCTTTCCAAATTGGTCCCCATTTAGGTTCAGCTTCTTTCGAATATCCCACAAAATTTTGATCACTAATCGTTGAATAAAGTTCACAGTCACAACTTTTCGAAACTTTACCAACTTTACTCATTGCAAAACTACGAGAGACAATCGCCTGCGCTTCAAGTGCAGCTGCTGGCCAAGAGGAAGGAACTTCACCTATCCCCCATAGATACTCGTCATGTAATCTCACTTGGTTAACAATTTCTAATCGATAACCGAGTTTGGCATCTTTGACTACTTTTACTTGCATCTGACCATATCGATATCTAGTAGTTTTTTGGGAATGAGTTAACGACAAAATAGAATCTTGTCCAGCTAAATATCTAGTGCCACTCCAGCGAATAGTTAACAAGTTAACTGGGTTTATGTCAGTAGTGATGCCAACTTGAGTTGTAGTTATCGCCACTTGCTTATTCGAAACTGACAACTTAACTGAATCTTTTGCTGCCAGAACTGATAGAAATTGTGGCTCTGCGCCATCACCAGAAAGCAATTGCAATGTCATTCCTGGCGTTTCACTTTTAAGAGCAGCTGTGGTCAATTGGTGGCCCACATTGACTCGAAGAATTTGATCATCAACTAACGGTAAAACTTCACTAGTCGGGTAGTAGTAATTCACGATTGCAGTTGCCGAATCACCTGCGATTGCCAGACCACGTGCACCTATTTGGCTCATGCCTACGCCATGGCCATAACCTTTTCCTGAAAATGAGATTGCTTTTGGGACATCAGCGAACGCCGATGGCAAAGCGCCCAGCACTAAAGTTGAGATCAAAACCACTACCAAAGGGGCGTATTTAGGTCGTTTCAAAGCTAATCCAGGGGCACTAACGATTTGGGCGAGGTTATAAAGCCCGCAGCCCAAGACATCTGCATTGTAAAGAGGACTGCGGGCATCATAATTTTCTCCAGCAAACCTTTTCCAAGCAAAATTCCAGCTGTGAGTGTAAACCCAACGTAAATACCAGCTGGCAAAAATAAAACTGGCGAAATTACTACTCCTAAAATTAATGAAATCACTGTGCCAATAAGTGTCAAAGGTGGAGCTAGATATCGAATATTGATTGTGCCAGCATATTTTCGCGAGACCACTCTTCGCCAACGACCATATTCAAAATATTGTTTGGCTAATGCTGACAAATTTGGCCTTGGTCGATATGTGACTTCTAGTCGAGGGTCAAAATAAACTTTACCGCCACGTTGTCGTAGTCGAAAATTAAGTTCCCAATCTTGAGCGCGAATAAATCGTTCATCAAAGCCACCGATATCAGTTAGAGCTTCTCGCAAGAAGCAACCTAAATACACGGTGTCTACAACACCCGAACTGCCTCCAGTATGAAATTTTGAAGCGCCCACCCCAAGTGGGCTACGCATTGCGCGAGCTACACTTTTTTCAAATTTTGTTTTACCTATTGCACCCATCAATCCGCCAACATTTACTGCACCTGTATTTCGAAGCAATTCGACTGCGACCGAAAGATAATTAGCCGGAATTTCAGCATGCCCATCGACTCTTACAATAATTGGTGAATTTGATTTTGCTAATGCGATATTCAAACCCGCAGCAGTGCGACCAGATGGATTTACAACTACAACAATTCGGGAATCAGTTCTAGCTAGCTCATTAGCAATTTCAAGAGTTGCATCTTTTGAAGGTCCAATAGCCAAAATAACTTCGAACTTACCTTGATAATCTTGAGAAAGGATCGCTTTGACCGCATCTGCTAAATGGTTTGCCTCATTTAGGACCGGCAAAATTACTGATAAATCCGGTGAGGCAGATAACTCACTTTTTCTTGGGTTAGGTGCGGTAGTCATAGCCCCTAAACCGTATCGTCCAAGTACGCTTTCACCATGTCTTCGCCCCGCAAACACAGCCGTGCCATTAGGGCGATTACCTCAATTTCGATCGGGATTGTGGCCCTTTCTGCAATCGGTTGGCTAGGGCTGGGCAGAGTAAGTGGCTCATTAAATCGAACTGATGCCTTCGCCAATGTAAAAAACCGTCCCGACAAACCAACTAGTGCTTTAAATATTTTATTGGTGGGATCAGATAACCGCAGCGGTTTAACGCCAGCCCAAATAAAAGAGCTTAGGGTTGGAACTGTAGCTGTAGCCGCTGGCGCTAGGTCTGACACTATGTTATTAGTTCATATCAGCAAAGCGCGTGATAGTGCAGTAATTATTTCATTCCCTCGTGATTCATTAGTAACAATTCCTGAACATGCCAGTAGCTCAGATTCCAAAAAGACTGTTCCAGCCCGCCAAAATAAATTGAACGCGGCCTTTAGTTTCGGTGGAGCGCCACTTTTAATTCAAACGATTGAAGGAGAAACTGGGCTCCGAATTGATCATTACATTGAGATTAATTTTCTAGGCTTTAAAAATATAATTGATTCCCTTGGTGGAATTGAGGTCTGTGTGAAGAGAAATATTGATGATCCTAAATCACATTTAGTCTTAGCGGCAGGATTGCAAACTTTAAATGGAATCGATTCACTTAAGTATGTCCGAACCCGCTACTTTGATGGGCAAGGCGATATCGGGCGCATGAAACGTCAGCAAGAATTCATGTCAGCTGTTTTACGCAAAGCAACCAGCACGGGCACATTGCTCAATCCAATTAAATTAGTTAGCTTCTTCAATGCTGCAATCGGAACAATAACTACAGATAATCAGTTCAATAAGAATGATCTTTTAACTTTAGGTAAGCAGTTAAAGAAT
>Ga0114959_10000517_pt1 | contig 36578 bp, 34 predicted proteins | sample C_130625_EF_Meta_FD_87317 | JGI IMG/M metagenome (GOLD analysis project Ga0114959, IMG submission 87317) | Freshwater microbial communities from Lake Croche, Canada to study carbon cycling - C_130625_EF_MetaG | ecosystem: Environmental > Aquatic > Freshwater > Lake | place: Lake Croche, Canada... | reverse complement strand
TCGAGCGGGACCTGGAACTCGAAGGCCTTATCTTGAGCCATGCCACAAGTTTTTGGCATGAGCATGTGCTTGGACACACGCCTCCCAAACCCATCAATTCTCAAGATGCAGCCACCTTGTTTCCAAGGGAGGCAGAGGGCTTAAGCATTGAAGCAGACGAGTCGCTTTTGAAAAGCATTGATCAGTACAGGGAAGTTTGCTCAAAGGCTCAAAGCTTAAGTGAAGAGTGCGAAAGGCTCAAAGTTGAAATCCTGAACTACATGGGCCATGCAGAAAAGCTAACTTCTCGTGGAAGGACACTTGCAACCTGGAAGTGCGCCAAAGGCAGCACAAGGATTGACACCAAGGCCCTTGCAAAGGCCCACCCAGACATTGCAGCATCGTATTCTTCTAGCGTCATTGGATCACGCCGCTTTTTACTCAAAGGTGCAGAATGAGTCGCTACAACCCTAAAACAAAACAGCGTCCTGACAATCAATTTGGCAAAGACAAGCATCAGTTCAAGAAGCCTCAGACGGCAGGCAAAAAAGAACAAGACATTGTCATAAGAAGCGTTCAGCGCTCTGGCCTGCCATATGAGTCTTTTGTCAAAGTGCTCATTCAATCTGCACTAAGCCGGCTAAACATCTGGACTCAAGCTGATTTAGAAAGACTGCTTCTGGCGGCAGAGCGCTTACGGCTCGACCCCCTGAACAATGAGATTTATGCCGTCGAAGCACAAAGCGATCCAACTAAGAAGAGTCACATTATGTTGGTTGTGGGTGTTGACGGCTGGAGCAAGATCATCAACTCGCACCCCCAGTTTGACGGGATGAGATTTGTAGAGTCTGTCACTGGGGACGATGAGCTTCCCCTTTACTTTGAATGCACCATTTTTCGCAAAGACAGGAAAGTTGCAACATCAGTGAGGGAATACATGTATGAGGCCCATACCAATCAGGGCGCGTGGCTCAAGCATCCGCGAAGAATGCTCAGGCACAAGGCCATGATTCAATGTGCAAGGATTTGCTTTGGGCTGAGCGGCGTTTATGACCCCGATGAAGCGCAAAGAATCTCTTACAGCAAGCCGTTGGCAAGCAATACACGTCCAAACATCGACCATCAAAGTCAAAATAGCCGAAACAGCGTCAGCCACCTCCAAGGCGCTGGGAACTACCAACATGGTTCTCGAGCCAACACTGACCAAAGTAAGTTGGGGGCCAAGTTTGTGAAAAACTGGGTCAAGAAGCACCCAGGATCCATGCAGGCCACACCCAATTAAGTTGAAAGGTATGCGCAACACTTGGAGCGCATGGCCCCTTCTTGCTTACTACAAGTGATGGGGAACAGCCCATTGCGCATGCTTCTTGTTAGTTGACAGCAACTTTTTGTCATGATATCTTAAAGATATCTATTTAAAGGTGTTTAAAAATGAAAACCGTAGCAGCTCAAATTGCCTTTAGGTATCGATCTAAAGACAGCACAACTGGCGTGACCCGTACAACGACCAAACGATTGGCTGATGCACTAGGCGTGGACGAAACGCAAGTCATTCACTTGGCGCTCCATGAAATGGCAACAAAATTTCTACCTCAATACGATGCCGATGAAGGCGCCTTGACAAAAACCCAGATCAATCAGGTTAAGAAGTCTGCGCATAAGCCCATAGGCGGCACCCTTAGCAGCTCTTTGTTTGAAATGGAAAGCTGAAATGGGAAACTTTTAATGCGCTGGTGGTTGGAACCAACAGCGGGTGAAATCGTCTGGTGCCACTTTCCTGACAACATTCACCCCAAACCTAAGCCACGCCCTGGCCTGATTGTGTCGACCAAGGAAGACGGCACTGGCATGATCTTCGTGAGCGTGGCATATGGGACCAGTCAAAAGACGGATCGTCTCTACAGTGGAGAGTTTAGGATCGCAAAGAACGAGCACCCTGCGGCCTATGCCAGCGCTGGTCTAAGCTATGACACCAAATTCGACCTCAGAAACATACTTGAGCTTCCGTTCAACGATGCTTACTTCTCAGTCCCACCACACTCGCCAAACGGCCAAAATCCAAAGCTTGGAACACTTCATCCGAGCATGGTCCGGATTGCCGCTTTAGCTTTTGCAGCAGCGAGCAAGTAGGCTCATCACTAGCATCGTAAGCCCAAGCATGTAAAGCTAAGACAGCAAAGAATTAGCCGCCCAATTGATGGCTTACTCACTCACTGCCCATTAGTTCCCATCATTGGCGCAGGCACATACCCCGTCTCCTTTTGGCTCTTAGGGCTGGTAGCGCCATACAGGGTGAACTCACGGTTGAGCCTTGCACCGCCATCCCTAGTCAGGGGGTTGTAGGCCAGATTGGCCACGTTGCCGCTCCGGGTGGTGGTCATCACGTCGAAGGGGATGCGCAGGTACAGGCCTTTGTCGAAGCTGCCCTCGCCAAAGCGCTGGGCCGACACATTGGTTTTGGTGGCCCAGGCGCCCACGGCCACGCCGTTGGCAAAGGTTCTGCTCATGTCTAGCGTGGCGCCCACGTCGCCAGCCAGGTAGCGGCCAGCGCTAAGTTTTAGGGTGGTGTTTTGCCAGCCGGTGTCCCAGTAGGCGGTGGCGTGGCCAGTGGTCACGCGGTAGCCGCTTTGATCGCCTGCGTGGTTCACGCCAAAGTATTGGTTAAAGCTGCGCTGCTGCACGCGGTTTAAATCAACACCAAACGCATAGGGGCTGTGCCACTGACGGTACATCCACTCGCCACCCGCACCAGCGTACATGCCTTCTAAGTAGCCCGCATACATGCTGTAGTAAGTGTTGTCCGACAGGTTAGAAAAGTGCGTCACTTGCAAGCTGCTCAAGTTGATTTTGGAAGTCGTCATGTACTCGCGCAAATAGGTGCGCACGCGCGGCATGTTGCTGGGGGCGGTGTATTTGAACTTGCCGTAGTTGTCTATGAGGTTAATGCTGAGGTTGCCCGTGATAAACACATTGCTGGCCAAGCGCACCTGCATGGGCACCGACAAGCCCGCCCTGAACAACAAAAACCCATCTGGCCCACCAATGTTTTGCTGCCAGCTGGGCACCAGGCCATAGCCGTAGGGTGCGGGTTTGAGCTCCCACAGAGTTTCTTCAGTCTTAGCGTTAGTTAAATTAGTTGTATCAAGGCTTGAGCTTGAAGCAGGCTCCAAAGCCACCACAGCCTGCTTCACTTCTGCAGGCGGTACCAGCTCAGTGTGCTGCTTCACCCAAGCCGCGCGGTCTACTACACGCATAGTCAGGGGCACACCTTGGTCTGCCAAGGTCAGCTCAAAGGTGTCAATGTAAGACGGTGCATCGCGGTGCAAAAGTGTAACGATGCGCTCTATGCGGTCATTCCAATGTACGCCCACCAAAGACTCAATTTGCACTTTCAACACGGTGCCTTGCTTGCTGAGCTTTTTGACCACCCAGCCGCTCATGTCGTAAGAATCTGCTGACGTGCCCACCCACTCAGGCTCTACTTGGGGCCGCGCCACCACCACTTTGGGGGTGGGCGGATCTGAAACTTTAGGCGTGCTCAATTGTGCTAGAGAAGTGTGAAGCGTCAGGCCAATCATGAGCGTATTGCCCCGCTCAAAGCCTACAGAAAAATCTACCGATGGGCTAGAACGATACACAGCACCATAGTTAAGCGGTGTGATTTGTTTGCGGTTGTTGGCCTGCGGTTCGTGCTGATAGTTGTTGCCATCGTATTCAGCCTTTAGCACCCAGTTGCGCCAAGGGGATTGGTATTGCACGCCGCCAAACAGAGCTGCTGGGCCTCTAAAAAACGATTTAAAAGCTGGCGTGCCGCCCATGCCTTGCAAGGCGCTACGGGTGTCAAAGCTAGAACTCAGCCTAGCCAATGGGTTGGGCACATTGCCCCTAGCCCCCAAATTGCCCCAAGCCATGCCAAAGCTAGCGTCCAGATTGCCAAAGCGCTTGTTGGCGACCAAATATTCGCTTGAAAACAAGCCTGTGCCCCCAACGTCAATCATTCCCAATGCCACTTGGGGCATAAGTGCATTTTCTTCTAAAAGGCGCAGTTTAAAGTCTATACTTTTGTCTTTATCGGATTGAGTTCCAGATAGGGCAATCGGACCATAAACACGGTTTACGATAGACGTATACCTAAAACCAGCCTCTAGACCATCAAGTGGCTGCACAAACACATTGATGCGCTCATACGGATACACGCGACCAGTGTTAAATCTTGCATCGCCAACTGGCGGCATGCGCGCGGTGGGGGTTTGTAGTAAGCCTGTCATGCCCCAGTCGTTCGACGTGATGGGCAAGTTGCTTAAAGTTGGCGCAAGTCTAGAAGAAGCAGAGGGTGCTGCTTTTGCTATTGGCTTCGAAAGTTGCTCAGTTTGCATGCTGGATTTACCAGCCTTCAACACATCCTCATAGGTCTGAGTAGCAACAAACTGTGCTAACTGCACGGACATGCCAAAGCCAGAAGCTGGCGCCCAAATTACAGCCCCTGGTGCCGGCTGGCTTTGCTCTTCTTGGTTCCAATGGACAATGCCAAAGCTTTGCACACTTCCATCAGGTTGTACCACCCAAGCAAGGTCCGGGGTATCCGCTTGTGCAGGCAAGCAAGCTTGAATGTAATAGCGAGCTTGAGTGCCAGGCGCGTGAGGCACAGTACACACATCGCCGTTTTGCAACAGCACGCTCACGATGGTGGGCCGCAAAGGCAAACTCACTATGTGTTCTGCTTTGAGCACAGGGTCTTGGCTGGGGTGGGCTTGCAGCCAACGTGCATCGGTTTGGTTTAGGTTAACGCGCCCCGTAACTGGCAAAGCAGCCACAAAAGCTTTTAAACCTGAGTTCATTCCATCTGCGTTGCTAAGCAAATCTAATTTGAGCTTGGCTTGCGCTTCTCTTTCTGATGGCACACGCCACTGCAAGCCCAATGGATACGCCAAGTCATTGGGCATTTGACGTAGCATCCAGTCGCTCATGCGTTCGCCTTCAATGGGCGCAACTTGAGAAGCATGCGCCGCCCCTTGCACAAAGGCCAAAGTTAACAACAAAGTTAACCTCATAACAACAGCGGCCGACAAAGAGCTAGGTTTGTTCAACATGAAAGGATGATCAACTTGGGTGCTTATAGCGATTGAGAAGCTTGAAGGACTGGATGTATTTAGTTTGCTTTGGCAGCTACGGGCCAAGTTTGCCAAGAAAAGCAAAGATCTGCTGCAAAGCACTGCTCACCATACACCACCACAGGCTGACCGTTGTTCATGGCCAGGCCATAGCGCGCAGAGGGCAAAGCGTGAGAAGTGCCCTTCACCTTCTCTTCAAACCACTTAAGTTGGCTGGCTGGCATGCCTGTTAGGTTGGCATTGGTAGGCGTCGGTACAGGATAAATTTGCACCTGTTCAGTTACATCAAAAGCATAGCGGGGCATTTGGTCATAAGAACGAACAAACTCAACAGAGCTGCTCCCCACCAAAATAGCCCAAGTGGGCAAAGCCTGGTATCGCACATTTTTCCAATCGATGGCCAGGCTGGCTGTTGACCACACACGGCCATTGAGCAATTGCAATACCTCGCCTTGGTTGCTGTACCAAGTTTCTAGGATGCCTTGGGGCTTAGCTTCTTCATACCCCAGCACCATGAGCAGGGGCTTGTCTTTGATAGTGACACGTAAGTAGCGTAATTTTGGGTTTAGTTGCAAAGTTTCAACAACGTCGTTTCTTTTGCTAATTCCAGCTGCTTCTGCGAAGGTCAAGGTAATAGGTGTATGGCTGCAACCAGAAATAAGAATTAGCCATAGCAAGCATGCAAGAAAAGAAAACAACGTAACAGTGTTGCGATTCACAATGTAAAACTCAGTAGCAATACAAATTACAAAAAAAAACTCGGAGGGTTCTCCTCCGAGTTAAGTTGCTTATGCGTTGATTAGACGCAAAGGCAATGATTAGTTTGAACCAGTAGTACCTGTGGAACCAGTTACGCCCAAGGTGCCAGTAGTACCAGTCGTACCTGTTGAAGCAGTAATAGCAGTAGCAGTTACGCCAAAGGCTGTAGCTGTAGCTTGGTACTTGGCAATTGCGTCATTGGCAGCTGTTTGAGCTGCAGCTGCAGCAGTAGAAGCTGTGGTCAGGAACGCTGTGGCAGCAGACACGCTAGCTGTAGGAACCAAGAAGGAAATTTGATTACGTAAGTTTGTAGCGGCGTAGATGGCGTAGTTAGCAGCGTTGGCAGCGGCCACGGCAGTTTGAGCAGCCTTCAAGTTCAAAGCCAAAATTTCGGCCTTGGTGCAATAGTTGGCAGCGGCGCAAACAGTACGTGTACCGTTCACAACACCCACAATGTCAACCTTAGAAGCAGCAGCCAAGTCAGAGGCTGCATCTGCAGCAGCAGTAGCAGCGGCAGCGGCAGCGGCAGCGGCAGCCTTGGCAGTAGCCAATGCAGAAGCGTAAGAGGACTTAGTGGAAGTTATGCCAACTGCTGCGGCAGCTGTTTCCAGAGCAGCAATGGCGCTAGAAACGGAGGTGTTGGCTGTGGTGGCTTGTGTAGAGGCTGTAGTGGCAGAAGTAGCGCCAGCAGCGGCTACTGTGTTATTGCCATTGGCAATGAAAGGACCACTGGTGCCGCTGTTGGCAGAAGCCAAGATGGCCACGCCTGCTGCAGCAAAAGCAACTTCTTGTGAAGTAAGGCTGCCAAAGGCAGAGCCTGAGGCGGCAGAAGCTCCAGCAGCAGATTGGGCTTGAGCACCCATTTGCGCCAAAGCCAAGAGAGATGCGGCAAATACGGTAGAGAGTTTGTTAGCGTTCATGAAATGCTCCAAAAATGAATTGAAATTGAAAGAAAATGCCCGTAGCTTCCATGGAAGCACTGAACAAAACCGAAATTATAAAAGCTATGCTTAATTACACCACAAGCTTAGGCTTTAAAAAAGACTTTTGTATGACAAATTTTTAAAACCGGTAAGCACCCTTGAGGCCTAATTCTAAAGTGTTGTTTTTGGGCTCATATAAGGGAGTGGGGTAGCCCACCTCAGACTGGCCCAGGTGCCAATAGGTCAGGGTAGGCCCCATAGACCAAGTGCTGTAGCGCCGGGTCATATCTAGCCTGATGCCATAACCGCTGCGCTGGTCTAAATTGTAGGTTTGGTTGCCCAGCTTGACTCTTTGCTCGCCACTGAGCAAATGCATGTATTCAAAGGTGGTGTGTAGCTGAGACTGGTCTGCTAGGCTAATTTTGTGGGTGAAGCCTACTGGCAGGGTGGTGTAGTTGCTCACTCGGTCGTAGGTAAGGTTGTTAAACAGGTGCCGGTAGCCCAAGCCGGCAAAAGGAGACAGCACATAGCTGCCCATGTCTATGTCTTTGCCCATCAGGGCGCGGGCTTCGTAATACCAGTGCGGGGTGTTGTTTAAATTGCCACTGATGGGGCTGGTGTAGTCTGCTTTGCCAGAAGCATAGCTGAGCTGAGCTTTGTAAAACCAAGCATCCGAAGCGTTGTGGGGCCACTTGGCGCCAGGCGCATACGTGCTAGACAAGTCTAGGCCCAGCTTGGTGGCCTTGAGCGTCATGTAGCCGGGCTCGTCGTATTTGTAATTGGAAGCAGAAATGCCAAAGGTGTTTTCTGAAGAGGTGGCTAGGCTGGGAATTTGTGCGGCCACGGACAAACAGGCCAAGGCAGCAGCTAAAGCCAATGAAGTTTTCAAAGAAGCTGAGGCTACCTTTGAATGATTGATTGAAACGTAGTTTGTCATGTTGTTCTTTCTATGACTTCAACAAAATAGTACTTAATTTGAAGGCCATTCTAGATCTGATATGTGGCAATATCAAAACTGGTCTGTCGGCCCAACAAAAACACCTTATGTTTGAATTGTGAAATTAAACAGCGCTGAACGGGCCCTTGCGTGTCTTCTTGATCGAAAGCGATATAAAACGCCCAGGCTTAAACTTTGTTCGCTGCTGTAGCAGGAATTCGCCGTCAATTTGCTGCGAAAGGTTCTCAATGTCTCTCGGGCTAACACCCATCTGGGCAAAGTGCAATTTCCAATTGTTAACCACTTCCATCTCACGCACCACCTCAGTAGCCGCCTCGTCAGGGGTCAAACCAAATGCATCACATTCACTCATGGCATTGTCTAGTGTTGAATCGCGCCCCTGCTTACCGCAAATGAACTCCTGGTATGCCTGCCCCGAATGGGTAGGCAACAAATCATAGGCCGGTGCCAGCCTTAAGCGACCATGCAGAAAAGGGGACACCACCAAGAGCGAGTGGTTCTTTTCATGGTCGTGGGTGTTGTCTATCAAAATGTTAAACACCATGCGCCTAAACAGCTCCCTGGCGTCTTGCATGTTGTGACCTGCGCCCCAAAGGCATCATTCAAATGCTGGACCTCTTGCGCCCGATCTACACAAAGACAGCGGCCTATGGCCACTTTGGCCGTGATGAGCCCAACTTCACATGGGAGCGTACCAACATGGCCGCCACACTGCGTTCGGCAGCCGGCTTGAAGTAAGCATTAAAAGTACAAAAGAGCCTTAAGGCTCTTTTGTATAAGTCTGACCAAAGTGAAAAACTCTAAGCACTTTTCTCGTTCTCCATCCAAACCCAATCAACCACCTCTGATTCTGGTTGATAACCTGGAACCAATTCCTTCAGCAAAGTACGAATAACGGGCACATTGTTTGACTCAAGAGCAACATTCAGAATATTCAACTTACTTTCCAACTCATCCCAAGGCAAAAACTCCTCATGGGCTTTCATAATGCGTGGATGGCTTGTTGGCAATGGATTATCGCCAATCAAAAGTTCTTCATACAACTTTTCACCAGGTCGGAGACCAGTCACTTGAATTTCAATATCGCCCATTGGGTTGTTTGAATCTAGTACCGTTAAGCCAGACAACTCAACCATGCGTTTGGCCAAGTCCAAAATCTTGACGGGCTGGCCCATGTCCAGCACAAACACATCGCCCCCTGTTGCCATTGTTGCAGCTTGGATGACTAGCTGCGCTGCTTCTGGGATGGTCATGAAGTAGCGCGTCATACGCTCATCTGTGAGCGTAATAGGACCACCCTCTGAAATTTGCTTTCTAAACAACGGCACAACGGAACCGGAAGAGCCCAGCACATTGCCGAAGCGCACCATGCTGAACCTTGTTTTGTTGGGGACATCGCCAAACTTAAGTACTTGAGATGCCGCCTTTGCTTGGAGCACCATCTCTGCCAAGCGTTTGGTGGTGCCCATGATGTTGGTAGGGCGTACGGCTTTGTCTGTGCTGACCAACACAAAGTCAGATACGCCATGCAATGCCGCTTGCATTGCAGTGATCAATGTGCCTTGCGTGTTATTTTTCACCCCTTCAGACGGGTTGTGCTCCACCAAAGGCACATGCTTGTATGCGGCTGCATGGTAAACAGTGGCAGGGTGCCATGTGCGCAGCACCTCTGCAATTCGATGCGCGTCACGAACATTGGCTAGCAAAGGAATCATAACCGGAGACTTAGTAACAATCACTTCAGAAGAAGGGGCAGATAAAGGATTTGTTGATTCATCCAATTCTTGGTCCGCCATATCGCGCACAGTAGCCTCTAGTTCACGATGAATTTCGTAAAGAGCAAACTCATTTAGCTCTATCAAAAGCAAGGTGGAAGGCTTTGCCTTCAGTATTTGCCTACAAAGCTCTGACCCAATAGATCCGCCAGCGCCAGTCACCATCACAACTTTACCCGTGATGTTTTTTGAAAGCATCAACGGATTGGGTACAACAGGATCACGGCCAAGCAAGTCTTCAATGTTAAGTTCACGTAGGTCAGATACCGTTACTTTGCCAGTTGCCAAATCGGCAAGCCCTGGAAGCGTTCTAACCTGAACGTGTAAAGGCAATAACTGGTTAATTATTTCATTTCTGCGCCGCTGAGTAACAGAAGGAATAGCCAAGAATATTTGAACCACACTCTTACTTTCCACAATTCGTACTAAGTCGTTGGGTCTGTAAATACTGAGCCCATTCAAGCTGTGACCATGCAAACGATCGTCATCGTCCACGTAGCCAATTACTCTTACATCTGATGATGAAGATAAACCACTGGCTAACTGCCTCCCTGCTGCGCCAGCGCCATAAATCAATGCCCTGGGAGTGGTTGGTAACAGCTTGCTTCGGCTAAAACCACCCAACCAAGAACGCACAAAGAGACGGCTGGAGACTATGCCCAAGCCAAAGATTAACGGCTGCAAAAGCCCCAAAGACCGAGGTACTTGGTCTATTCCAACCACCGTAAACACTGAGGCGTAGATCAATGTATAAACGGCCATTGCCTTGTTCAGATTGAAGATGACCTGCAAACCCGCGTACCTAAAAATTGAACGGTACACGCCCATAAAAATAAAGATAGGCAAAAAGAAGGCCAGGCCCAACAAAAACAGCCAAGTGTGTTGGAGGCTATAGGCGTCATACGTCTCAAATCTTAGATCAATTGCCAGTTCAACGGCTACAGCACAAAGTGCTACATCGCTCGATACAGCCAAAAACTGCTTTATCGACCTTGGAGATGTAAGGAGGATGTTTCCTATAGTTTTAAGCATGAAGAGATGGGTGCTGGGACTGTGGTAACCAAGCATATGCTTTGATTATTGGCACCATGAAGAACTTGGTAAGACTCGGGTGTGTTGAAGCAAATCATTGTCGCATGCACAACAGAAGCAAATACGACAAGTCAGTAAACTGACTCTAATTTTATACTCGGCTAGGTTGATTCGTATCTAATTCTAGGGAGCACAAAATAAGAGGGTTGCTCATCGTGCAAGTTATGACTTCTTTGAAATAAATGTGCCAAACATTCCAGCCGTTAGATTGATTCAATTCAAAAGAACTAATTACAAATTTGAAACTCTAATTCCCTTGAACAGCATTAAGCAAAAGGATTGCCGTCTCTTGAGGTAACTATACGTTCGGCACCTGGAGGAGGACGAGGAATAAGGGCCTGAGTCCTTTGAGCCAACTGAAGGACGTCATCCGTCGCATGAATATCTTTGAGAACTTTTTGAATGCCGGCAAGGGCTTTCTCGCGAGACAAAATGGCAATTACTGTAAGAAAACAAAGCCTGATATCAAGCCAAAGTGATTGATTTTCTATGTAAAGCAAACCAAGAATACTCTTCCCTGGGCGAATTAATTGATTATAGGCAATATCTGGGTCTAGTTGGTCTTTCAGAATGTCACCCTCATCCGAAAAAACAATAGAAGAAATGTCAGTAATGCCCGGTTTTACATCCAGCAATTTTCGTTCAACCGGCGTGTAGAGATCAGTCTCCCGTTTGACATTTGGACGAGGCCCTACCAAACTCATATCCCCCTTAAAAACATTCCAAAGTTGAGTTAACTCATCGAGTTTATATCTGCGGATGAACTGACCAACAGCAGTAATTCTATTATCGTTTGCTGCTGTTGAATCAACACCCGACTTATCTGCATTAATGACCATCGATCGCAGCTTGATCATCTTGAAAGATTTATCGTTAAGTCCCACACGAGGTGCAACATAAAACGGTGAATGCCCATCTTGCCTCCAAACAAGAAACATCACAGGCAACAAAACGGGACTTGCCAGTAGTAAACCAAATGCGGAAGCCGTAAAATCAAAAAGTCTCTTCAACATGCTTTGTCCATTAAATTTAATGCTTGCGAAACAACCATCGCCTCATTAGGGTAGTAAGCTTTTTCTAGCACTCTTGAGGTTGGCGCGGGTGAAAAAGGCAAAGTAATGCGAATAGGCGGTTTTTTAAGAGCGGCAGACGGTATCCGTTCAACCACACTTGCAATGACTTCACTAGCAATCCCGCAAGGGCTCCAACCTCCATCAACTACAAGCAAGCGGCCGGTTTTTGAAACTGAATCCACGATACTCTGAGGAGAAAAAGGATTGAGAACACGCAAATCGATCACCTCAGCAAACACACCTTGCAGTTCAAGCTGCTCTGCAGCTTGAACTGCAAGCCTGGTTGAATAACCAGAAGCCACAATGGTCAAATCAACGCCTGTTCTCAAGCACTGCGGACGCTCTGAAGCCAATGAGCGCTCAATTACTGGTGGAAGGTCATCTTCGAGGTCGTAGAGCCAGCGGTCATCAATAAAAATCACTGGATCCGGACACAAGACAGATGCAATCAACAAATCACGCGCATCAGCCACTGTGGCAGGCATTACAACTCTTAGTCCAGGCACATGAGCAAACCAAGCGTGTAATGCTTGGGAATGCTGCGCACCCTGCTCTCCCCCACGATTTATAATGGTTCTAATTGTCAGGCCTGGGCCTGCTTGGCCCCCTACCATGTGTGACCACTTCGCAGCCTGATTAACCACTGCATCCATCGCATAAAGCATGAAATCCATCCGAGGGTGAACCACGATAGGTTTCATACCTGCCAGTGCCGCTCCTACCGCAGCACCAGTACAGGCAGACTCGGAAACAGGTGTGTCGATCACACGATGCGCCCCAAACTTCTTGTCGAGGTCTGTCATTGAATTACCAACGTACCATGGACTCCAAAGCCCTTGACCGATGACAAAGACCTCAGGGTAGCTCTCCAGAAGATACTCAAATGCAGACAGCATGGCCGTGCCATAGTTATATCTCGTGACACTCATTGCAAAGCTCCTGTGTTGGCAAACACCCTGGAGGTCAGCGCGGAAAGGGGAGGATAGGCATCAGCCTGCGCCTGCCTCCAAGCATCGGCAACTTCTTCGGCAATGTTTGCCTCCATGGCCTTAAGTTGATCCGCATCTATAAGGCCCATATGTTGCAAGCCAGCCACTAGACGCGCAACCGGATCACGCTTTCGCCATGCACTGACATCTTCTGCACTCCGATTAACGCCAACATCAATATCTTCTCTCCAGTCCACATGCCCATACCAGCGGTAAGTAACAGCTTCTAGGAACCCAGGGCCGTGCCCCGCCCTTGCATGCTCAATCAGACGGGCTGCAGCTAAACGCACCTTTACGACATCGTTTCCATCCACGATTTCATACGGAATGTCGTTTGCAGCAGCAAAGCGCGCTGTGGACTCTTTCGGTTGCCGCAGTGAAATATGCATGTGGCTTGCAAAAAGGTTGTTTTCTACAACAAAAATAGCTGGTGCTTTAAGCATCCTAGCCAGATTGAGCGACTCGTGAACGACCCCCTCTTCAACAGCACCATCGCCAAGATACGCCACGCCCACATCACCGCTACCTTGCAGTTTTGCAGCTAATGCCGCACCTACAGCCAACGGAACGGTTCCCGAGACAATGGGCACCGAACCATAAAACCCATTGGGTTGATCCCAAAGGTGCATGGAGCCACCCATGCCACGCGAAAGTCCAGTGTCCTTACCCAGTATTTCAGCAAACAGGCGGTGCAGGCTGGCGCCCATAGACAATACGTGCGAATGCGAACGGTGTGCGCCAAACACACGATCCGTCTTACGGAGCTCCGCAGCAATACCTACTGCAACAGCTTCCTGCCCCACACCCAAATGTACCGGGCCACCAATCAATCCGTCACGCCGCCCCTCAGCCAAACAACGCTCTGCCAGCCTTATTCGAAGCATCATTCGAAGTTGTGTCAACAAGGTTTCTACATCATGCCCGGTGACATCAATTGCTTGCTGGCACTGAGCAGGATCAGCCAAATCGCCAAAAGACCAGTCATTCATAACTTACTTACCGTAAAAACCGCGAATTGCACGAACAATGTAATCCACCTCTTCATCGGTCACTGCAGAATTCATTGGGAGCATCAAGCAGCGCTTAAAAAATGCATCAGTTTTTGGCAAATCAACTGTAAAACCTAGCTCCTTAAATTGGTGAACTGGCGTGCCTGCCCATTGAATAATAGTTTTTACGCCTTGTCCGTCGAGATGAATGCGCAGCTCGTCCCGGCTATCAGCCTCTAGTTCGTAGTTCTGATAAACGTCGAAATGACGGGGATCCGCGCCAGGTGCCGGCGGCAAAGTGAGTTCAGGCAAGTCACCAAGCCCGGCCTGATAACGGGTAGCCACCGAGCGGCGGCGCTCAATTTCTTGCGGATATGACTTAAGTTTGTAGTCAAGTACGGCTGCTTGCATATTGTCGAGCCGTGAGTTGTAGCCCCATGCGACAACTCGCCCATCTGCATTGCGGCCATGGTCTTTAAGCAGTGCAACGCTTTGCGCGACGTCATCATCATTGGTGACAATCGCGCCGCCATCACCGAAACAGCCCAGCAATTTGGCCGGGTAAAAGCTGATGGTGCCGAACTTACCGAAGGTGCCCGCGCACTGCCCATTGAATTTCGAACCCAGACCTTGAGCCGCATCTTCAACAATCATGATGCCGTGCTTTTCAGCCACTGCCCGCAAGGCGTCCATATCACAAGTGCGGCCATTGATCTGCACGGGCATGATGGCTTTGGTTTTGGAGGTAATCCGCTTTGCCACATCGGCCGCATCCAGCATATGGTCAGCGCCGCACTCCGCTAAAACTGGTGTTGCGCCTACCAAATGTACAGAAGCCGCTGTAGCGATGTAGGTATGTGATGGCACTATCACCTCATCGTCAGGGCCAATGCCGACCGCCTTGAGACCAATGATCATGGCGTCCGTACCGTTGGCCACCCCAAAGGCATGTTTGACTCCCATGAATTTGGCCAAATTAGCGTCAAAATCGCGACATTCTTGTTGCTGGATATAGGCACCACGACGGCAAACGCCCATCATGATTTCTGTCAATGCAGCCTCGTCACGTTTGAACAGATCGGCATATGGGAAAAAAGGAATTATTTTCATTGAAGCCCCTAAGAAAAAAACAGCGTCTGCTCAAGCGAACCCTTGAGCAACAATCACGAACTTAAAGGCTGAACGCCTGCAACCAACCAATTGATCAATCCGGTCAGACGCTGCCTGGGCGGTATTTTGGCCGAATAAGCGCGCAACAACCTGCATCGCAAAGCTCATTGAGCCGAAATAACGCACGTTCACACTGGAAAATCCCTCGCCAAGAGCCCCGATACGCGCCAAGTCTGGCATTCGCTTTAAGGTACTCTTAGATCTATTGCCACGCATATAGTGCAACCAACGGTTAACAAGGTAAACCGGGTTGTGGTTGAGTGAGTCAACACAGATAAGACTGCCGCCGGGACGTAATACGCGCCTAATTTCGGCATCGACCAGATACGGTTCGCCGTAACTCAAACTGCCGGCGCTGGTAATGACATCGAAAGAAGAATCATCAAATGGCAGGTTTTCCATATCTGCCACGTCCGTCTTGAGATTGCAAGGGACATTCTTAAATTTTTGCTTGAGCAAGCTCAGGGAGTCCGGGGAAATATCAATCGCAGTGACCGGAACTCCAGTTTGTAACAACGCCCAAGTGTGCAATCCTGTACCTGCGCCTAATTCCAATATACGTTGATTCGGCTGAATCAATTCAGCAACCATCTGCTCATAAAAGATGTAGGGCGTCCGTAAATAAGCAGGTAAAGTTTGAGAACCCAAAGGAATCACAGCCACTGGCTCGTTGTCAATCATTTGAGACTGGGCGCGTGCATCATAACGAGCACGCTCAAGCAGCTTATCTTGCTCCGTCATTGTGTCCTTTTACAACGTCCAAACATATCCAGATTGCGGATTAAGCCAACATAGTCCTGCACAAAAAAATAGATTATGAATATGAAGTTGATTTCAATCCAATTTCTTATGCAGTTCAAATGTAAATATCCAAGCCATTCGTTGAATGTAAGGAATTTTTTCAAGAAAAATATCTAAGGCATCAAAAAATGGGAACAAGACTGGAAATTTTCCGCCAATGTAACCAAAGACATGCCAGTAACGGATTTTGTGCAGGTCAAGGAAGCGAGTTGCAAACCGAACATCAGAAAGATCCAAAATGTGTGCCTTTTCCCAGTCGGTTCTCATAGAAGGTGTAATCATTCGGTACAACTTAATGGCCGGATTGTAATCCAGTGCTTCACCGGCTAATATCTTCCCACCTGGCTTAAGGATGCGTCTCAGTTCTGGCAAAGCATATGACAAATCAAGATGATGCAGCATACCCGAGCAAACTATCACGTCGATCGAATTGTCCGGTAATTTTGTATTCTCAGCATCGGCTTGAAAAAAACGTGTGTTAGCTACCACCCCCTCCTCCATCGCCGCATCTTTCGCATTCTTTACTGAAACACCCGAAATATCAAAGCCAAGACTTAGAGCTGCACCGCATTTAGCTGCGAATAAAGCGTTCGCACCATTGCCACACGCATAATCTAAGAACACCTTGCCAGCAGACTCCTCTTTGATCCAATTCTTAATGTAATCATTTGATCGTCGCACTGCTGTATAGTATTTTTTGTTGCCGTAAAATTTCTCATAGGTATCACTTGACTTAATTTTTTCAACTAAATCTTTATCGCGATCCTTATCGTGAAATTCAAGTTCTTTTACCTTTCTGTCATTAAGCGTTGCCTTCCACTCTTGGTCAGATATTTTGTCAATTGTGTCAATGCATTCAAGCAGGCTTGCAATATTATTAAATGAATTCATATCTACTCCGATGTTAATTATTAGATTCTTCTCGCACGGCTTAACGCGAGCGCTCTCGATCAGCTTGTCCTGCTCCATCATTGCGATCGCCTGCTCAGAGCAAGCATCTCCAGATGTCTGACCAATCCGCCGTAAACCATCTTGAAAGAAAATTTTTCCTGATACAAGTCAAGTGCATTCTTGGACATCTGCTGACGTAATGACGGATTTTCCAGCAACATCTCAATACACTGGATTAGTGATTTTTTAGCATCCTTGCCATAGCACATGCCTACAGTATGGTTAGATATCAAGTTGGCCACTTCACCTTGCAGAGGACTGAGGATCGGTAATCCAAGCGACAGCGAATCAAGTGTTTTGTTAGGTAAGCTAAGTTGAAAATTTTCACTGTTTACATATGGGATTAAAGATGCATGACAACAACCTGCCAAGGTTAAAATATGTGGCTTTCCAATTCGTCCCGGAAAATGAACATTAGGCAAACCCATCATCATTTTTTTAAATATATTCAATGAAACGCCATCTCCACATATTATAAATTCAACAGGCAACTGTTGTTTCATAAAAAAAGCAGCAGCATCTTTTATCGGCGCAAGATCTACATTTGATGAAAGATTACCAACGTAGCACACCCTAAATTTCCCATCTTCTTGCAAGCCGCGTTCAGTCCACCACTCTTTCGCAGCAGTCAGTTCATCCTCTGTTACTGAGTCGCTAGAAGAGGTAAGCGGGAAAACACCATCTGTAAGCGATTTTTTTCTTTTCCCAAATGAAAGAACTCGGTTAAGGAAGCTGTCAGCCATGGCGCTAACACCAGTTGCACGCCTAACGCAGGCCTTAGCGATCATGAAGTATGGGGCCAAAACAACCCTACCAAAGTGAAGCAAGGAAGTAGGTACGGCTTCTAGGAATACCAAAGGCCATAAATCCTTGACATCAAGCAAAAATGGGATTTCACGTTTCACTAGCCATTCCCCCATTACCGAAGCAGTTTCAATTGGCGGATAACCTATGAATGCAACGTCCGGTACCGTATTCTCTTGGTTAAGTGAATGATTTAAATTACGAGCAAGAACAATGTGGTCCCAAAGCCTACCAAAACCAATGTTACGCGAGTAACCAGGACTCGGGATTAAGCGAATTTCTAAAAGAGGAGAAACGACCAAGCGTTCCGCACGGTGACAACGGTGTCTTTTTTCTTGATGATAAAAGGCCGAACTCCATATCACAACACGGTGCCCTGATGAAGTTAGTGCATTAGCCAAATTCATCGCCCGCATTGGACGCGGATCACCTGAGTCGATATGCAACGGCTCCCCAGTTTGCAGTAACCAAACAGTAAGTTGCTTCATATGTTAAGTGCTATCCAGAATAGTTACTTGTCTCTGACATGAAAATATTTCGTGACTGTATCATGTCGAGCGCGAAAGCGAACGCGCGGGGTTACCGGCCACGGCGACCCCGTCAGCAACGGATTTAGTAATGTTGGACCCGATACCCACAAAAGCATGTTTTCCGATGACAGCTTTCTGGATTACGGAGCTGTTCGGGCCGATCCACGCGAATTCGCCAACATCGACACCCCCGCTCAACTCGACACAAGCTGTCAAGAGTGCGCCGCGCTGCACGCGGCAGTTATGCGCGATGTGTACATGATCGTCGGTCTTCACATCGTCTTCAACGATAGTGTTGCCAAAGGTGGCACGACAGACCGTATTCAGACTGCCAATTTCGACTCGGTTGCCGATAGCCACTGAGCCCAAGTGCAATATTCGAATGGGTCTACCGGTTTCATCGCGCTCAAAACCGAAACCGACATCACCGATCACAGTGTTCGATTTAATTAGGCAGTCTTCACCGATCGTCACACCATCAGCTACCACGACATAATGACCAATGACTGTACGTGCACCAACCTTAACGCCTTTACCGAGCACTGCAGTCGGACTTACTTGGGCAGTCGGATCGACCACCGCTGGTTCGGTAAGCGGTATAAAACCGGGCTCAGAAGTTAGAAGATGCAGCGCTCGCGCAAAAGCGAGCCGAGGGTTAGTGGCCGCTATCACCGCCCCCAAATCTGGAGAAGTACCCGGAGGCGCAATGATGACCGCAGGCACTGTAATGCCGCCGGTTGGGGCCTCTTTGGCAAAACAAAGAGTTCCCTCAATTAGCGCGTCAAGCGATCGTACCGCGGAAATTGGCACGTCCGTACCAGTCAACGGCAGGCCTAGCCGCTTTGCCAAGTGGCTAGCTAACAGTGGTCTATTTAACTGATGACCCATCTCACCACCTCAAAAGCTTCTGCATAACGTTTTCCAATTTGGACTCCCCGTGTCAACGCAAGGCTACGAATAAACTCCTCGTTCGCATATGATCGATGCTTTTGCGACTGGTACATCCCAACCGCTCGAATCTTGGTCGCTAGATGGTTTTCGCCAATATCGACAAAGCAGCTAGTGCGGAAATCCAGGTTATTCCACGGCACCTCGTACCCGAGCATCGTTGTGCGTTTGAAAGCTCGGAACCCTTCCTGCGCAATCGTCTGGTGATCTTGATGAGTGTCATTTGCACTCGGCAAGAAAACGATGTCGGGATTGTATTTTCGGCTGAGTTCGATCAATTGATCGAGTATCTGCTGACGCAGTTCGGGAAAGCGCCGTACCTCAAAATCGAATACAAGGCAGTCTTCATCCTTCACACCAAGTGCTGCGGTGGCACTACGCACTTCGGTACGCAAAATGTCACGGGGCAAGCTTGGTAATACAGACTGTTCGGCCGCCGAGAACGCGGCGTATATTGCGCGTGCGCCCTGCGACACATAACGCGCGATTGTACCACCGCATCCAAATTCGCCATCGTCAGTATGCGGCGCAAGGATAAGAATAGTGGTAGCTGGCTTCATGTCTTGTGGGTGGTTAATTTTTGTGCTGGTGGATTTAAACACTCGGACAGGAGCTACCGAACCACACCCAAAGCTTCGGCCAGGTTTATGGCTTGCATTGGCCGAGGATTTTCCGGGTCGATGTGCGGGAGTTCGTCAGTATGCAACAACCAAATGGTCAAAGAATCACTCATGACAATTCACCCAACTTGTCAACGATAGCATGTGCAGCATTACCGGTACCGTAAGGCGCTACAGCCCCCCCCCGGCTACCCAATGCGGCTTTGATCACCCGAACAAGCGATTTCGCATCAACCGGTGGAGCCAACCGGTTCCAGCCTGATTCCACCAGCTCCACCCATTCGGTCTCGTCACGCAAGGTAACGCAAGGCACACCGTAAAAGAACGCCTCTTTTTGCACACCACCAGAGTCAGTAGCAATCAAGGCGGCATATTTTTCAAGCTGCACCATGTCCAGATAACCAACCGGCTCTATCAGCGTGACCTTACCTAACAAGCGCTCCAGGCGGCCGGTTTGAAGCAGTACGGCGCGGGTACGAGGATGCAGAGGCCAGACCACACGTATACCTTCAGCGGTTGCCTCCAGCGCGTCCACAATGCCTGTAAACCGACCTAGATTGTCTGTATTTTCTGCACGGTGGATGGTAGCCAGCACATAGTTTCCGGGCTTGAGATTCAATTGCTTTAGTATCCCCGCCTCTGTGGAGACACGTGCGCCGTGGTGCAGGGCAACGTCATACATTACGTCACCCACAAGATGAACCTTCCCCAAATCAATTCCCTCGGCAAAGAGATGCTGCATCGCAGAGGTTGTGGGAGCAAACAACCACGAGGAGATTCGGTCCGTCAAAATACGGTTAATTTCTTCGGGCATGCGCATGTTAAATGAGCGTAGACCTGCTTCCACATGAGCCACAGGTATATGCAGCTTGGCCGCCGCCAAAGCACCAGCCAAGGTTGAGTTGGTGTCACCATAGACCAATACGACATCCGGCTTCTCGGCAAGCAGAACGTGTTCGATTTCTGCAAGCATGCGCCCCGTCATGGCGCCATGCGTGCCGCCATGAATGTCGAGTTGATAGGCTGGCTTCGCCATTCCAAGCTCATGAAAGAACACGTCGGACATATTGGCATCAAAATGCTGGCCCGTGTGAATAACCTTCTCGGTCAAAGAATTCGACTGCGCAATTGCATCCGAAACAACACTCGCCTTGATGAACTGCGGCCGCGCGCCTAAGACAGTTACAATTTTTTTCATGCTTGCTTGACCGTCAGAAGATCAGCGTAAAACTCGAGCAGTTTTTTCTCTTCAACCGTCCAGTTGTAGCGATCCATCACCGCCTTGCGTCCGTTTTCACCCATATCGCGAGACTTTTGAGGATTAAAAACAAATTCATTAATTGCAGAAGCAATGGCTTTAGGGTCCAAAGGATCGACACACAAACCAAATTCATTGCCTTCAATGATCTCGCACCAAAGTGGAAAATTTGATGCAATCACCGGTATCGCTGCCGCCATATATTCAAACATTTTGTTGGGTTGGGCATCTACATGGTTTGGCTCAGGATGATATGAAATGAGACCAGCACATGATTCAGCCATGATTCGCCGCACAGCAGACCGACTCACTACGCCGCGATAGTCCACTTTGGACCACCCCGGTAGTGCGCGCGTAGCCTGCTCAGTGGCACTGTCCTCGAATGCCCCAGCCAGGATAAGTTTGGCATCCACATACTCAAGAGCACGTACCATTTCTTCAATTCCGCGAATTCGACTGATTGCACCTAAATAGCAGACGCTACGTGCATCACCAATCCGTGGCACTGCATCTTCAATCTCGCTTTGTAAAGGGTAATTATTGATAGCCTCCGACACCGCATTGAGGCGTGCAAAGCGCGCCGTGATGTATGGTGTGGCACCCACAACACCCGACAATCGGTGCGACACAAAATTCTCGAACCTCTCAAACACTGCTGAAAGCGCGGGTCTGATCCAAACCGGAATCCAGTCTCTACTTAAGAGCGAGCGCGGGACATCTTCATGGCTGTCATAAACCACTTTAGCTCCCCCTTTAAGCAAAAATAGGGCTATTAGCAATATTTCCGGATCATGGAAATGATAAACACTGGCCTTGAGCTTGCGCGCTGCTAAAAGCATGCGCCAGGGACGAAGCAGCATTCTCTGAAATCGCCCCCCTGCAGCACCAATGTCATGCACCTGCACATCACCAACACGCTCGTCACCAAGGCCGTCAGCGACCATGTAGTGAACCTCGTAACCAGCAGATGCAAGACTGTTGCATTCCTTTAAATGAACCCGTAGCTCACAGCGCCCATGGGCAGTACTTAAATGTGCAACCCGTATCACCACGAATTCTCCACCTTCAATTTGACTCGCTCGCTCAGCCCCATGCATGCACGCGAACCATCGACTTCGTAGCCACCAGACGGTATCTGGCTAGGGTGTGGCAAATAACCCTTAGTGTCGCCAGAACAAGAAACAATGAATTCTCTCGGAAAACCGGGAGCCGCAAGCGTCTCCAGGTGATATCGATGCGAAACTTCAAATGGCATAAAACTGAATAGAAGCTTGTCTCCCACGAGGAGCTGAGGCACATCGATCAGGCCAACGCCTTCGATCTTCACTTTTTTGTTCGCCAACTGGATCGCCTCAGGAGTTATTGGAAAAGAGTCCACTTGGTTTGCCCCAAGCACAGCATTACGGTATTGGTCATCGATATAGGCTTCATCCTGGGAGGTCGGTGGGTAATTGAAACGCCAGTTGAGCCGATTTTTTGGCAACCAATTACTGCGTTTCCTTGCAAGATTGGGCCGAATATCCCCTGCACAACCCAGAAAAAACAGGCAAGTAGTCAATCCGAACCGCTCCTGCACGGCCTCACGCAAAGCCTGGACATAATCTGCAGAAACCTCTTGTGCGTCCGCTCTGGTCACTGGATGGCACGCATGGTAAGCAAATGCAAACTCCGGCATATTGGCGCGTGAAAAAATGAAAACCTTGACGCTACGGTCTACTGGATGTTCCTCGTTGGGATAAAATCCCGCATATCGAGTCAGAAGCCGATTCAAACGATTTTCGGGAAAATCGAAACGGCGGTATACAGGGATGCCAACATCGCCACTGAAAGTCGTGCAGGTGTCCGGCGAGGCAAATCTGTGGGGAGCGTTCTCAATGCCGACCATGAAACTTTGAGCAGAATCATGTGAAAATAATCCCAAGTCAGGTTTCGCCTCATCAAGCATAGGCGCGAAGTGAGTGTGGGATGCAGCAATCACTCGTTTCAAACCGGACGCCAACCCTCGTGTCTCAAGCACGCCAGCGTAAAGAGAATCTACCGAGCATATTTCCCATTCAGACTCTCCGTCCCCAAATCCATGCACCTCCAGCACGGCTGTTCGAGTGCTTGTGCTGGAAATCCGATCTCCATATCCTCCGAGTGGGCAACCCGCGGGTATTTCGACTTTGCTAGAAAAAATATACATACTCAATAAAGCCTGAATCGGCATGTGGAACAGCTCATCCTGCCGCAGTTCACGAAACGTGGGTTAGAAGATAGTATTTCCTCCTCAACTGCTAAAGCTCTCGAGGCTGACTGAACGAACAAATACTGCTGTCCCAACAACTCGCCTCGAATCAGGTTTCCGTCTTTTTGATATTCCGGATAGAATTTGTCAAAAGATAAACTGCAACCGGGTGACTCTGTAGCCGTCATCGCATTAGTTCCCGCCTCCGATTTAATATCCCATCGAATGAGATAGCGAAAAAGATGCTTTTGACTCAAACCTAATGCATGCTGCGTCGCGTGCACTGTTGAGAACCCCGGGCTTTCGTCGTTACAGCCCAGCAGAAGCATCGAGAAGTCGCTGCGACGTGCCAGTTCACTAATTGGGTGAAAGCACGACCTGGTGTGATCGTGTTGTTTAAGTACATTGCTGACCCTTACGCCGAACCCAACAAAACGATGTGATGGATGACGACTCAGGACTGCGCCTGGATAATCTGCAAGCTTCTTGCCCAACGCCCCTGAGTTTGTTTCCCTTTGCCCAGACTGTGGTCGCTCCCAAAATGGTCTTGCCCTTATGAAATAGGGAGCGAATAATTCTTCGTGCTCGAAATGATGTGCAAGAAATTCCTTCACTCCGCCCGCAGTTCGAATCGCTCGAGCAAACGGCTTAAGGCTTGCTCGAACATACAGTATTCCTGATTCTGAATGCATCTTATGAATAGACACTGATCTTTTTCCCCAACAGACGTTCCAGTTTCTTCTGAAGTACCTTGACCAAGCGGTGCCGACTATCCCAATTCGGAAATTCGGAATAGTCGCGTCCGGGAGGCTTGAGGAACTCATCAAATTGAGCGCGGGAGATACGAAGTTTCTTGCAGAAATATGAAATATCGATTTCAAGCTCATCGGGCGCGTATAGCGGCTCTTGCAATTTCACAAGTGCCACATCACGCGTCATGTGCCCAGAAACAATCAGACTGGACAAGTGCGGCAACCGTTTGTCATAGCCAAACTTCTTCGGGAGATAGTGATTTTGAAACAGCTTCGTAAAAAGAGACTCCCCGTGCTTACGCCCATAGGAACGCCAGCCCATGGTTTTTCCCATTTCTTCTATCGCCAAATCTTTATCGTACGGCATAAAATTCAGCGGCCGTACCGTTCGCATCTTTTTAACCAGCGGATACCAGAAGTAATATTCAAAAAAGCTAATTGTTCTGTAAGTTTTTAGCGGGCGCTCCCCAAAAGTGCGATGTATCGCTTTTAAGTTAATAGCATCCATCGCCGCACCATGCCACGCGCCAGGAAAAATACCCTCCGTCGCCAAATTACCGCCCGAAAGAATGTAGCGAATGCGGTTGGTGGTGGCAAAGTGGTACAAGGCGGAAAAAAACACATGGTCCTGCGGGACGTCTTGGTTGGATATGCCTGCGCGCAAATAGGCGAGATGAAGGTCACGCATCTCCTCCCAATCAACCACATGCGTGTGAAGATCAAAATTGCAATACTTCACAACAGCTTCAATATTGGCGACGGCCAGTTCGCTATTCCAGCCCGCGTCCACATGCACAACTAGGGGCCGTAGCCCCCAGTCTTTGACCTTCAAAGCCAAGTATGAACTGTCGATTCCTCCGCTCAGACCGAGAATACAGTCATATTCCTGCCCTTTTCCCGCGAGACGAATCTGGTCAGCCATGGCAGCCCATTTGCGGGCGCCCTCTTCGTTGGGAAACCACTCCCTCCTCGTCACTTCGTCAAAATGGCAGCAGTGGTTGCAGACACCTTGTTCGTCAAACGTGATCGATGTATCGCTTGTGTCCATTACACAGCGAGTACATTGTTGGTATTTTTTCATCGAACATCCCTATTATTTACATTGTTTGAGTAGGAGGTCGCCGCAATGGGCGCATCGTATTTTTCCAAAAGGGTAAGCAAAAATAGCAGCCCCACGCCCGATGATACTATCGCTGTAGAAAATGCCTGTTCGGTAACTAAGGCACCATAAACAAACCCAATAAGCAAATAAGTTGGGTTTTGTGTTGATCTATAAAAACGATCCAAACCTACTAGAAACGTTGAAACAAAAAGAATGGAAAAAAGATATCCTATAAATCCATTTGCCGAAAAAGCATACAGAAATGCATTGGTATTAACATTACTACTCGAATTTCCAAAATATTTTTCACCAACGTAATATGTGACTTGAAATGATTGGTCTGGTATGCCAATCAACCAACTCCAAGCCGAAGGCGGGTCACTCATCAAAAAATCCAAATAATACCCTTGAACCTGTGCCTGTACCGGAAAAAGTCTACGAAAACCAAAATCCGCCACTACCGAATAATTATCGAACAGCGACCACTCAACCAGCACGATAAAGTACAATCCGATTATTATGAGAATAAAATATTTAATCAAATACGGCAAATTGTTTCGCCTCACCAGCAAGCCCACTGAATACCCCATAAGCACGTACATAATGGGCGCCTTAACACCTAGAAGCCAATAGAAAAAAATTACTGAGCCAAAAACTGTTAGAAAAATTAGGCGCCGACCGTTAATGGCGCCCTTAAACGCAAGGTACGGAGCGAAGCCATTCATGCACATGGCTAAAGCGTAGGCTATCAAGCTACCGGCGGTGTAAAGTTCTCGCCCTTCTAATCTACGATCGGATGAAGCAATGATATCAAAGCCCGCACTTGCCGGTGAGTTAACATATGAAAAAATAATTACCGAAAATAATATTCCGAAAAGGACTCGCTCGATAATTATTGATGGAACAAAGCCGCGCCATTTAATTTTAGGTATTAAATATTGAATCGCCCATAGCGTCAATAATGGAAAAAAAATAATCAACAATGAAGGTAACAATATGGAGTTTTTTATTTTTCCAGATGCCGAGGTAAGTGCAAAAAATGAAATAACTGGAATGGCAGAGTAAAAAATCACAAAAAAATCTGATGGATTTCCCTTTATGCGTGTTGCCATGAAGGCCATAAGTGGCAGAGCAATAACCAAGATGACCCAACCGGCAAAAGTCATTTCCCATGGCTGCATTCCAGCATACGCATTTGCCTCGGCTAATTGAAAATCATATGTGTGAATCATTATCCAAGCATAAATAACGTAAAGAAAAAGCATGCTGAGGAATTTATTGCGGCGCAGAACAGGCTCTTGCAGCTTAATGTGTTTGTTCGCGATCATCTAGATTACTCTGCCGGTAGGGTAGTTAATCAAAACGGCCCTATGTTTGCCGTAGAATACAAACATGCTTCCGGCAGAAACTGCCGATGCACCACTTTCGCTCATGGCCCTGCGCATGTGATCCAGCGTTCCCGCCCCCCCACAGGCCACCACAGGAACGTTTACTTTAGAACTCACTTTTTTTATCAACTCTATATCGTAGCCTTGCATTTGACCATCACGGTCAATGCTAGTTAAAAGGATTTCACCGACGCCAGCCTGTTCGAGAGAAGCGGCGTGGTCTTCGGGCTTCAGCTTGGTATCTACCGTCCCCGATTTTACAAATACACGGTGCCCGCCGAGCAGGGTCTTTCTTGCATCGATGGAGCCTACTACCGCCTGACTGCCAAATACATCTGCAATCTCTCGAATGAACCCCGTTGACTCTATCGAAGCCGAGTTAATCACCACTTTTTCTATGCCACACCGGATTAGCTTGCGGGCTTGAGCCAAATTCTGGATTCCCCCTCCGTAAGCCACGGGCATAAAACACTCACCCGCAATTTCTGCCACAAGTTCATAGTTAGGTTCACACCCCTCCCGAGAGGCATCAATATCCAGAATAACCAGTTCGTCCACTTCTTTCTCACTGAATATGCGCACGGCATTGACAGGGTCACCCACATAGACAGGGTCTTTGAATTTTCTTGTTTTTACCAATCCATGACCGCGCAACAGCAGGCATGGAATAACGCGGGCACGAATCACGACAGCTCCCCCGCGAACTGCCCGAGAAGTTGTTTCCCAAAACGATGGCTCTTCTCAGGGTGAAATTGCACGCCGACAATGTTGTTTTTCCCCACTGCTGCCGCAAATTCGACACCGTAGGTGGCCTTCAGCAGCACGTCTTCTGTATGTGTCGTAGCGAGATAATAGCTATGCACGAAGTAAAATCGTGCGTCCTCGCCTAGTTTTTCGAAAAGTGGATGGTCAGACGTGGCCTTCTTTACATGACACCAGCCCATATGAGGAACACGCAAATCGGGGAGGGCTGGAAAACGCTTCACATGGATATCCATCCAACCAAGCCCAGGCTCGTTTCCTTCTTCGCTACCGTGACCGAGCATTTGCGCACCGACACAGATACCGAGAAGAGGTGTTTGCTCATTCAATACTTTTTCATTAAGCAATGGTATCAGCCCAGTGGCGCGCAAGCCTTGCATGCATGCGTCAAAAGCCCCGTTACCCGGCAGAATTATTTTTGCAGCGTTCTTGATCTTTTTAGGATCCGCCGTAATTTCACACCGCTCCCCCAAACGATTGAACATGTTGGCTATAGCAGCCAAGTTTCCAATTTCGTAGTCAACAATGGCAATCATGAGTGTTTGCCTTTGCTGTAGTGGTAAGAAAGAAGGGCATAGATAACATATAAAAGACTGTAACCTGCCGCGTAGAGTTTGACGTATCCTTCGAAGCTTGAAGTTAGCATGAAAGATGCTAGGGTCATTGCGAGCAAGGCGCACTGCCAGACCAGGTCAACCTGTTGTTTACCTGCGATATAAAAGACATAGCTGAGAGGGCTGGCCACAAATCGCAACGCAAACATGGGCATCAACCAGATCGCAATCACACCAGCTTGCCGCCACAGTTCGCCAAATGCCACAACGAATAAGTGCTCCGCAACCACGATCACGCCAAGAGCCAAAATAACGCCTCCGGCTGCCAACAGCCAGAACGTCCGTCCGTACTCCTCCTTGCAGTGTCCTTTGTCACGGTAGCTACTCGCAGCGCTGCGCTTGAAAACATCCAATACCGCAGCCCCCAACAATCCAATCGGCGCGCCCAGGACTCGTATGGTCAAGGCAAAAATGCCGCTGGCCTCAGCTCCGAAGCGAGTGGCTATGAGAAGTATAGGTAATTGCCCCGAAGCGGCATTTATGGCGTCAGCTGGTAATGCAAACATCGGAAACCTCCTCTGATTCCACCAGAAGGTTTTGAGCCGCGCCCAGAACTCTTTTCGGGCACCCATGGCCAAGGGGTTTAGGGGCATCAGGTACATGGCGATCCCTATACCCGCAGCCGTACCGAGCACGTGGCCGAGCATCATGCCAGTCGACGTCGGTGAAAAAAGACCCGCTAAAATTTGAACAACGGTCAAAACAAAAGCCTGGGAGATTCTTATCCAAGACAAACCTCGATAATTCCCTTCCGCAGCAGCCCATGCTTGCCATGTGTGCGTTACCCCAGCGAGCAAGACGGCCGGGACGAATAAACCCGCCATGAGAGGCTGAGTATTCTCAAGTAGGCCAGTTGTGAGATAGAGCACACCCACAATTAGCGAAAAGAAAATGCTAACAAGCATAACCGTGCTTAGCGTGGCTGTCACAGCAAACCTGCGCGGGGTACCATCCGCCTCTACCGCCAACGCCATCTCAAAACGACCAGTAACAATTACTGCTGCAATCATTACAAAGCCCAACCAAGCAGAAAAAATCCCAAAAACAGCAGGTGCATATATACGTGCGATTACGAGGGATCCCAAAAGCGGAATAGACTGGGCCGCGACCGTCCCCGTCAAAACTACGCCTACGCTTCGCCAAAATGATTTGACTTTTGCAGGGGAATCGAGGGGTAAAGTCATTTAAAACTTAACCCTTCGAAAACAGCTTTGCGTATGTCGATTATTGTTTTGAGGTAGCACGCTAGCAGAATAAAAGTTTTGTACCGATAAATAGTCCAGCCAGTCAATCTGTGCTGAAAATGTGGATTACGTTTAATGAGCAAACATGCTGCTTGCGACGTGCTTGATTTGGGGCGCGTCAAGATAGGGGTGCATCGGCAAACTCATTACCCGCCGCGCCACTGCATCGCCCACGGGCAACTGCACGATGTAGTCGGCAACTGCGGGTTGTTTGTTCAGGGGGATGGGGTAGTGTACGGCGGTGGGGATGTCGGCTTGTTTCAGCTGTTCTTGCAAGGCTTCGCGGTCTGGCACTTGGATGGTGAACTGGGCCCAGGCACTTGTGTTGTGGGGTTCGATGTAGGGCGTGATAAGGGATACAAAAAATGGATTCCCGCCTTCGCTGGAATGACATTTGAGGAGTTCGTTGTAGGTGTCGGCAACGCGTTGGCGTTGGGCCAGTTCTTGGTCCAGCACGGCCAGTTTGGGCAGGAGGATGGCCGCTTGCAGGGTGTCCAGGCGGCTGTTCACCCCTACGCGCACATGGTGGTAACGGCGGTCTTGGCCGTGGCGGGCAATTTGGCGCATCACTTTGGCCAGTTCGTCGTCGTTCGTGAAAATTGCTCCGCCATCGCCGTAGCAGCCCAGGGGTTTGCTGGGGAAGAAACTGGCGCATGCGATAGTTGACAGGCTGCAGCTCTTGCGCCCTTTATAGGTTGCTCCAAAACTTTGGGCAGCGTCTTCAATAACTGGGATGTGGTGTTTGGTCGCTATGGAGTTGATGGCATCAAAGTCGGCGCATTGGCCGTACAGGCTTACGGGCACGATGGCTTTGGTGCGCGGAGTGATCGCGGCTTCGATGAGGGCTGGGTCCAGGTTGTAGGTGCGGGGGTCGATGTCCACATACACCGGCTTGGCGCCGAGCAGGGCCACGGTCTCCGCCGTCGCAATGTAGGTAAAGCCGGGGGTGATGACTTCGTCGCCAGGGCCAATGCCCAGTGCCATTTGGGCGATTTGCAGCGCGTCGGTGCCGTTTGCAACTGTGATGCAGTATTTGGAGCCGGTATATGCGGCCAGCTTTTCTTCCAGCTCCACCACTTCGGGGCCGAGGATGTATTGGCCGTGGTCGAGCACGCGCTGAATGCCAGCGTCAATGTCGGCCTTCAGGCGCTGGTATTGGGTTTTGAGGTCGATAAAATCCATTGCAGTGGCTTTATTTGGGGTTTCAAGCTGCGCGTGTGAGCGTGTCGCCGTTCAGGCTGTAAGTGGCTCCCGAGTGGGGGCAGTTGGCCGTGCCTTGCCCTTGTAGCGGCAGCGGAATCTGTTCGCCAAACTGGCTCATCCAGCCCACTTGGCGGGCGGGCACGCCAACCATGAGGGCATAGGGTTTGACGTCTTTGTTGACCACTGCGCCTGCGCCCACAAAGGCGTATTCACCGATGGTGACACCGCAGACCACGGTGCAGTTGGCCCCGAGCGTGGCCCCTTTTTTGACGAGGGTATTGCGGTATTCGTTTTTGCGCTCGATAAGGGCGCGGGGGTTGTGCACGTTGGTAAAGACCATGCTGGGGCCGCAAAACACGCCCTCTTCGAGAGTGACGTTGTCGTACACGCTGACGTTGTTTTGTACTTTACAGCGGTCGCCGATGGTGACTTGGTTGCCGACAAACACGTTTTGGCCGAGAGACACGCCTTGGCCGATTTGTGCGCCGCCACATACATGGACAAAGTGCCACACGCGGGAGCCTTCGCCGATTTGTGCGCCTTGGTCGACGATGGCGCTAGGATGGATGGTAGTTGACATGATGCTGGCAGAGCGGTTTAGCGTAGACCTGCAACAAATGGATGAACTTCGCCTTGTTCACCCTTAACCACTTGGGCGGTGCGGATGACGTTGACGGTTTCGATACAGTGGCGGGCGTCGGCAAGGCCGTAGCCACGATGCGCGAGGATTTCGCTGTAACTGGTGGTATGCAGGTCAGTAAAGCCTTCGCTGAATTCGAGCTGTTCGCCGCTGATGTCGATGTTACGGTAGGTGGTTTTTTTGCCTTGTACTTCTGCTGGCAGATCGTTTGCATCAATCGAAAGAAACCAGCGCACACGGGCGCGTTCGTATTCCAGATAGCCTGAGGCTTTTTGGGTACCAGTATGGTGTACGACGTTACGCTGGAGCTTACCAAAGATGAAGTGCAGCATGTCATAAAAATGCACGCCGATGTTGGTAGCCACGCCGAAGGACTTTCGGTTGTCACCTTTCCAGCTTTCCATGTACCACTTGCCACGGCTGGTGATGTAGGTGAGTTCCACGTCAAACTTGGTGTCTTTGGGAGCGGAGGCTACTTTTTCACGCAGCTTGAGGATGGCGTCGTGGTGGCGCAGTTGGAGGATATTGTAGACGCGTTTGCCGGTTTCTTGCTCAACGAGCGCTAACTCGTCCAGGAGTTCGGGCGTGGGAACGAGGGGCTTTTCGCAGATGACGTCGCAGCCCAGGCGCAGACCTGCCGCGATGTGCGGGTGGTGCAGGTAGTTGGGCGAACAGATGGCCACATAGTCAAGTTGGGTGGCGGGGTTGCGCTTGAGCTGATGGGCGTATTCTTGAAAACGCTCGAACTCGGTGAAGAATTCGCTTTGAGGCGAGATGCTGTCGATGATGCCGACCGAGTCGTTGATGTCAAAAGCCACTGACAAGTTGTGTCCCAGTGCTTTGATGGCTTGCATATGGCGGGGTGCGATATAACCGGCTGCTCCGATGAGTGCAAAGTTTTTCATAATGTGAACACTAAATGTGCGGTATGGGGTTATTTAAAAGCGGAATACGGTAAAACCGGCCGTGGCCATGGCGTGGCGGTCAAACAGGGTTTTGAGGTCTGCGGCAACGGGCTGGTGGTCGGTGGTGCAGTAGCTTTTGAGTGTTTCAGGCGTGAGAGCGCGAAACTCTTTGTGACTCACTGCAATTACCAAGCTGTCAACGGGGTTCTGAGCATTGACTTCGCCAAGCTCGATTCCGTATTCGTGCTTCACCTCTGCGGCATCGGCCCAGGGATCGGTGACGATGACGGTGACGCCCCAACTTTGCAGTTCTTTGACGAGGTCGACTACTTTGCTGTTGCGGATGTCGGGGCAGTTTTCTTTGAAGGTGATGCCCATGACACCGACTTTGCTGCGGGCCACGTCGATGCCGTTTTGCAACATGCGCTTGATGACGTTGCGTGCGGCGTAACGAGCCATGTTGTCGTTCATGCGGCGGCCAGCCAAGATGATTTGCGGGTGGTAACCAAGCTCTTCTGCTTTATGCGTCAGATAATAAGGGTCCACGCCGATACAGTGGCCACCGACCATGCCGGGTCTGAAAGGCAGAAAGTTCCACTTACTGCCTGCTGCTTCAAGCACTTCAAGTGTATCGATGCCAATGCGCTCGAAAATAACCGAGAGTTCATTGACGAACGCAATGTTGAGGTCACGCTGGCTGTTTTCAATTACTTTAGCGGCTTCGGCCACTTTGATGCTGCTGGCTTTCCAAGTACCAGCCTTGATGATGCCTTTGTAAAGAGCGTCTACTTCGTCGGACACTTCTGGCGTGCTACCACTTGTGATTTTGCGGATGGTGGTGAGTGTGTTGACTTTGTCACCAGGGTTGATGCGCTCCGGGCTATATCCACAAAAGAAGTCTTGGTTAAACTTTAGGCCGCTAACCTTTTCCAACATTGGCACGCAAACCTCTTCGGTGGCACCTGGGTATACGGTGGATTCGTAAATAACAATATCACCTGACTTAAGAACTTTACCAACGGTTTCGCTAGCTTTGATGAGCGGCGTCATGTCAGGGCGATTAGCTTTATCTACAGGGGTGGGTACTGTCACAATGAAAATTTCAGCTGCCTTAAGGTCTTTTAAATCCGAGGAGTAGCGTAGGTGCGGCGCATTTTGCAGCTCTTCGGAACTGCATTCAAGCGTATGGTCTTGACCTGATTGCAACTCGGAAATGCGAGCTAGATTAATGTCAAATCCAATAGTGTGAACGTGTTTACCAAATTCAACTGCAAGAGGTAAACCAACGTATCCCAATCCAATTATTGCGATTTTTTTATGTGTATGCATATTTGAAATATTAGCCAATCAGAATAAAAATTTAATTGGATTCTAAATCGTGATTTCTCTGCTTTTTGATTTTTATATTCAAAAACCTGTCGCTTTACGAATTCAATGGGTAAGATGTTTTTGTCTATCTAGCAAGAAGTTTGATTTGTAAGATTTCGAATTATTAAAGCATCTAATAATGCATTTCGATTAGAAAAAATTTTTAAGCTTTCCCTAATGCTTTGCGCAAAGATATTTTGAGATGATGCAATTTTTGAGAAGTCTCTTTGTCTTGGGCACCATTATTAATTGCTCGCCTGATAAATACAAAAAGGAATAAGGTAAAGAATACTGCCAAAGACGTAATAATGGCAATCATTGCTTTTTTGGGTTTTGATTTTCTCTCAGGTGGCTGGGCAGAGTCTAATATTTGAATGACCGCCCCCTCTCTCGCTTCATCTACTTTTGCAATTTCAAATTGTTTAGCAAGAAGCTCGAACAATGTTTCGTTGTATTTGAATTCTCGGTATTTACTGATGTAATCACCTTGAGCTACCATATTGCTTATAGCTGGCGTGTCTTTTTCTTGCTTTGCCAGTTGGGCTTTGAGGTTGACGAGTTCGCTCAACGCTTGTTTAAACTCAGGGGCAGTTTCTGCAAGGTAGCCACGCATGGCACCCAACTTTACTTCTTGTGCTGTGAGGCCTGCTTGAAGGCCAGCAACCGCTGCCACTGCAGACGCTGGATTTGACTTTAAAACACTACCCGAAACGCCAGTATACCTGAGCTCAATTTCTGACTTAATGAGCTTTTCTTTAGATTGTGTAAGTTGTTTTTCAAAAAAGAGGCGGCGCTGTTGGGCTTCAGTTGTAGCCAACTTGCCAAGTAGCTTTCCCAATTCTTCAACGTGTGCGTTGGCCAGCTCAGCTGCAAAATTCGGGTCTGAATCGTCAACCTCTACAGAAATTAAACCATCTTTACCTGAAGTCGCTCGTACATTTTTTGTTAATTCAAGTCGGGCTTCAACCTTGGTTTTGGCTTCGTAGCGCTCTAGCAGTTTAAATCGCTCAATGAGGGCATCTTGAATAGTGACACTTTTCATATAAGCCAAGAACTGATCTGCAGGGTTCTTAATTCCTCCAACAGTGCCAGCCAATCCACCCAAGCTACCAAGACTGGCCAACATACTGGCCGCAGCACTTTGCTGTTGCTGAGGAGGCAGAAACTGAGTCTTAGCCGTGTAAGTAGGTAGAATAAAAAAGCTGATTCCCAATGCTGTAAAGCCCGCTGCCAAAGGCCCAAGCACCAACAACCTCAGGTTATCTACAATGGTCTGAAGCAAATCCAACAGACTAATTTCATCGTCATCGCCTTGCATGCCCATAGGCATATTGCTTTCAGCGCTTTGATTGTCGTTCACTGAATTAGTCATATCAATTCTTCAGCGTCTTAATGGCCGCAGCACCAATACCTAGGTTGCTGAAAATCTGTGTCCAGTCTCTCAGGCCGCGCATCAGCATGTTGTAACCACTCTCACGATCCACTTTGGCTGGCACCACCACGGTGTCACCGGGCATGAGTTTGGTGCTTTCAAAAGTGTTTAGCCAGCCAGCGCTTTTGCGGCCCAAGATAGAGCCGTCTGCTCGCAGCACAAAGGCCTCAGTTGCTTCGGAATCTTCGTTCAGGCCCGCTGAGGCCAATACGTCGGCCACTGTTTTGCCAGGTCGGTAAATAAATACGTTGTCGTTGTTCACGCTGCCAGCGGCGGCCACGAAGGCAGGCAAGGTGGGCACCAGAATGGTATCGCCGTCTTCTAGGGGAAGGTTGGGCAGGCTGAGTTTTTCAGGGTCTAGTTCCAAGCTCACGCGGCCTTTGCTTTTGAGGGCTTTAAGGCGGGCTATTTGAGCTTGCATTTGCTGTTGCTGTTGCTGCTGCAAAGTGGCGGCTTGTGCGGCGCGGTCGCCTGTTAGGTTAGCCGCTAGAGAAGCGCCAGCGCTTGTGCCTTGGTTTTCTAGGCGGCGTATCACTTGGTCTAGGTTTTCTTGCTGCTGCTTACGCACGCTCTCGCGGGTGAACTCAGTGCCAAACAAGTAAGCTTGGGGTGTAAGGCCCCCTACGCGCTGCAGAAGCTGGGTGAGGGTTTCGCCGGGCTTGGTTTGATACACACCAGGGGCGGCCACTTCGCCTTCAATTCGCACCATGCGGGTTTTGCGCTCGGAGGGCAGTTGCACGTCGGTGCTACTCAAAATGGTCACCACGTCGCCTGGCTGCAGCACCAGGTTGTGGGCGGGGTCTTTTTGGAGCACGGCTTTGCCGAGGTTAAAAGGAATGAGCTCTACGCGCAGGTCTGTGGCGTTAAGGCGCTCCACTACGGCGTAGTCCCAATTAATTTGGTCCACCATGCTGTTAATGCGTTGGGCTACTTCTTTGCCGGCGTCTTTAGTGTCTTTGAGTTTGCCAAACTCTTGATTGTCGGCATACCCCTCTTTGCCATCCAGCATTGTCTTGGCATCGATGGTTTGAACCAGTTTGTTTTTACGCTTGAAGTAGTCTGGCGTAATCAGAGCTTCACGGTCGGGTATCAGGTCAGACACAAGCATGTTGGCCATCCAAGGGTGGCGCAAGGGTTGGGCCACGGTGCCTTGCAAAGTAATGGCATTTGCGAAGGCGGGGCTAATGGGCAGCAGCACCAACACATCGCCGTCTTGCAGGGCTTGGTCTTGGCCTTGAGCATTGAGCATTAAGTTTTGCACTTGGCGGGGGGCTTGCTGGTTGACGGTGGTGGGGGTGCTGACCCTTTCTAGCAAGGCTTTTTGCTGGCTGGCCATGGCCGACAAGCCGCCGCCCAATGCCAATACGTCTTTCACTTTGGAGTTGGGTTTCAACTCATAAATAGCGCCATGGTCTGTGGCGCCCACCAAGGCCATGCGAGGGCCGGCAGGGGGAATCATGATCACGTCGCCAGGCTGCAAGGCGGAGTCTTTGCTTTTGTCACCCTTGCCAATAAAGTCGTAGAGGTCTAGGGTGGTAATGGTTTTGCCGCCGCGCTTGAGTTCAATTTGGCGCATGCTGCCGTTGGCGTTGGGGCCGCCGCTGGCAAACACGGCGTTGACCAAGGTGCTCAGGCTGTTGAGGTTGTAGGTGCCGGGCTGGTTAGCTTGACCCACCACATAAACCGTAATGCCACGCAGTTTGCCTAGGGCGGCATTGAGACTGACGTTGTTGTAAACGGTGGCTACTTGCTTTTTGAGCACCGCTTCTAAGTCTCTTACTTGCACGCCTCCAAGGTTGATGGCGCCTATTTTGGGCAAGTTAATTTGACCGTTGCGGTCTAGGGTTTGGTTGCCTGCAAAGTCTATGCTGCCCCAGACTTGAATGCGAACTTCGTCGCCTGGGCCAAGCACATATTCAGAGGGGGCTGGGGCTGCAGCGTCTGCGGCGTAAGCCATGGGGTTTTCAAACAGGCTGGCGCCAAACAAGGGTAGCAGCTTGCCTGTGCTTTCTTGCACAAACTTTTGGAATTGGCTAGGGAGCTGGGGTTTGGGTGCGCGAAGCGGGGTGAGTGTGCCGCGCTGGGCGTCTTGGGCGCCGAAGTCTGGACGCACGGCGGGTTGCTGTAGGCCGGGTTGCTGTAGGCCGGGTTGCTGTAGGCCGGGTTGCTGTAGGCCGGGTTGCTGTAGGCCGGGTTGGGCGCCAGCGGCAC
>Ga0114959_10000516_pt1 | contig 36587 bp, 29 predicted proteins | sample C_130625_EF_Meta_FD_87317 | JGI IMG/M metagenome (GOLD analysis project Ga0114959, IMG submission 87317) | Freshwater microbial communities from Lake Croche, Canada to study carbon cycling - C_130625_EF_MetaG | ecosystem: Environmental > Aquatic > Freshwater > Lake | place: Lake Croche, Canada... | reverse complement strand
TTATCAAGCATCATTCCAGCTTTATGGACCGGTGCAGGAATGGTGATGTTAATGGACGCTTCTTTTAATGTGGCAATGGAACCATTTAGGGCATTGGTAGCAGATAATTTACCCGATTCTCAAAGAACCAGCGGTTTTGCTGTTCAGACATTTTTGATTGGGGTAGGTGCCGTAGTAGGGTCTGAATTACCTTCTTTTTTAGCAAAACATGGTTTTTCGCAAGATCCAGGTGTATCGGGCGTTGCAGACAATATTCGGTACTCATTTTATATTGGTGCTGCTGTTTTTATTGCTGCTATTTTAGTAACACTATTAATGTCTAGGGAATATACTCCTGAAGAATATGAACAATACCATGGCAAGCCCGTTGGCACAGAAAAAAAAGGGCTGTCTCAAATATTTTCAGATTTTTCAAATATGCCCAAAACCATGAAGCAACTCGGTTTGGTGCAATTTTTTTCGTGGTTCGCTTTGTTTAGTATGTGGGTATTTACTACAGATGCTGTTGCCACACATGTGTATGGGTTAACTGGTGATTATGTAAAATCAGTAGCTTATAATGATGCCGGAAATAAAGTGAGTTCTGCATTTGGTACTTATAATTTAGTGGCTGCATTGTATGCATTAATGTTGCCTTTGGTAGCAAAATTTTTAGGCCGAAAAGGAACACATGCATTTTCATTATTTGCAGGTGGAATTGGATTGATATCTATCTATTTTATTAAAGATCCAGCCATGTTAACTTATTCAATGATTGGCATAGGATTAGCGTGGGCAAGTATTTTAGCCATGCCATATGTTATATTATCTGGTGCTATTCCTGCAGGAAAACTAGGTATCTATATGGGGATTTTTAATTTTTTTATTACGCTTCCACAAATTATTAATGGAATAGCTGGCGGATGGATTGTTAAACATTTATACAATGGTCAACCTATTTATGCGATTGTATTGGCAGGGTTTTTAATGCTTTGTGGCGCTATAAGTGTATTGTTTGTATATGATGCAGGTGCAGTTGAAATTAAGAAAGAAAAAAAATAAATACGATGAAAAAAATTATTGCTTGTGTTATTTTAGTAGTAACAATGACGCAATTAGTTAGTGCGCAATACGCCAAATTATATCCAACAAATTGGTGGACCAATATGCATTGGAACAAAGTGCAAATTTTGGTACATGGTAATTATGATGGATTCAATAAAGAAAAAATAAGTATTCAATATCCTGGGGTGCAATTATTAAAAATAACACCGCTAGAAAACGGAAAGTTTCTTACCATCGACTTGCAAATTGCTGTAACTGCAAAGCCCGGCGTTGTAGAAATAGTATTTAATAAATCTGGCAAAATCAATAAAATAAATTGGCCGTTGTACGCTAGAAGAGCTGGTCGTGGAAAGGATTTTGCGCAAGGAGTAACATCTCAAGATTTAGTGTATTTATTAATGCCAGATCGCTTTAGTAATGGAGACACAACTAATGATAGAATTGCAGGACTACGCGATCAAAGTTTAAATAGAGCAGAAATTTATGACCGTCATGGAGGAGATTTACAAGGAGTAATTAATCATTTAGACTACTTAAAAAAATTAGGTGTTACTACGCTTTGGATGACGCCAGTAATAGCCAATGACCAACCGAATCGTACAGAACATGGCTATGCTTTTACCGATCATTATGCTATTGAATCAAGGATTGGTGGTGCCGAAAAGTATCAGCTGCTAAGTAATGAATTACACAAGCGTGGTATGAAACTAATGCAGGATGCAGTATACAATCATGTAGGTAGCAAGAATATTCTTTTCTTAGACCAACCTACTAAAGATTGGTTTCACCAATGGCCAACTTATACAGGTAGTTCTTTTAAAGACCAACCCTTGTTTGATTTGTATGGTTCAAAATCAGATGCAAAAAAAACTTCCGATGGTTGGTTTGTTCCTGAAATGCCTGATTTAAATCAAAACAATCCATATGTAGCTAATTTTTTAATACAACATGCAATTTGGAGTGTAGAGAATTTTGGTGTTGATGGATGGCGCATTGATACCTATATCTATAATGATTTGCCATTCATGAATCGTTGTAACAAAGCTTTAACCGACGAGTATCCTAAAATGACCATGTTTGGTGAAACCTGGGTGCATGGAACTGCTGCTCAAGCGTATTTTGCAGAAAACAATATTCAAACAAAATTTAAAAGTAATCTGCAAGGTGTTACCGATTTTCAAACCTTATTCTATGGGATACAGCCAGCAATGAATCAAAATTTTGGTTGGACGGAAGGCGTGAATAAATTATACAGCACTTTAAGCAATGATTTCTTATACAAAGATGCAAACAGAAATTGTATTTTTTTAGATAATCACGATTTAACCAGAATTTTTTCGGAAGTAGGTGGCGATATAAATAAATTAAAAATGGGTATTGCTTGGTTGCTTACAACACGCGGAATACCTCAATTATACTATGGTACCGAAGTGCTGATGAAAGGCGAAAAAAATCCAGCCGATGGAAATGTTCGATTGGATTTTCCTGGTGGTTGGAATGGAGACAAGAAAAATGCATTCACAACAGTAGGGTTAACCGATGAAGAAAAAGACATGCAAAACTATGTGTCTGTACTAGCCAACTATCGTTTAAAAAATACCGCTATTACTAAGGGTGGTTTAATGCAATATGTGCCAGAAGATGGACTGTACATTTATTTTAGGTATGATGCAAATCAAACCGTTCTTTGTGCAATGAATACATCTGAAAAAGAAAAAGAAATTGATTTTTTAAAATACAATGAAAGAACAAAAGGGTTTATCGGTGCAAAAAATATTATTGATGGCAAAGTTTTAAATAATAAATTTACCATCCCTGCAAAAAGAATGTGGGTATTAGAACTAACAAAATAATGCCATGAAAAAACTAATTTATTGTACCTTATTATTTGCTACTAGCATGCTTAAACTGAATGCACAAACGGAAGCGTTATTATACGAAGGAGCCATTCCAAATAGTAAACCAGCTGTCAATAAAGAAAAATCAGAAATAACAGATGGAAACTTACGTATAAGTAATATCAGTGTTCCAACTTATACGCTTTACAAACCAGCAAATCAAAGTGACAAAAAAGCGGCGATTATTATTTTTCCTGGTGGAGGATATACTGTTACATCCTCCACTAAAGAAGGAGTTGTTTTTGCAAAAGCATTAAATGAATTGGGTATTACTGCCATTTTAATAAAATATAGAATGCCCAATGATTCTACCATGATCAATAAAGAAATTGGTCCATTACAAGATGGTCAACAGGCTATTTTATTGGCGCGTGAAAATGCTGAAAAATGGAATATTGACCCTAATAAAATTGGCATCATGGGCTTTTCTGCAGGAGGTCATTTGGCGGCAACTGCCGGTACGCATTTTATGGAATCTGTGATACCTAATCCCAATAATACCAATGTTCGACCAGACTTTATGGTACTTGCATATCCAGTAATAAGTTTACAAGATTCACTAGCACATATGGGTTCTAGAAATAATTTATTAGGAAAAAATCCTACCCAAGAAAAAAAGGATTTGTACTCCAATGAACTACACGTAACAAACCAAACACCTCCAACATTTTTGGTGCACGCTAGTGATGATGCATCTGTAAAAGTGGCAAATAGTATTTTATTTTATCAAGCATTGGTGGCACATCATGTAAAAGCAGAGATCCATACTTTTCAAAATGGGGGACATGGGTTTGGCTTAATGAATAAAACTTCTAAAGATAGTTGGTTGGATCGCTGTAAATTTTGGATGATTAGCAATGGTTGGTTGTAATCTTATCATTTTTTGGTAGCAAAATCCATAAATTGTGGAATCTTATTTATCTAGAACGGTACTTACTACTACTAGTTTGTGCGTTAAAAGTTCGAATCTAATCCATGAAAAAATACGAAGAGATTCATTTTGTAGATACTACCCACTCCGTTTGGAACTACTCTTTATTTACAGAAGCCGATATTCGTAATTTTCAAAATGGTACCCATTATCAATTATACCGTTATTTTGGCAACAAGCAATTAACGGTGAATGATACATCTGGAACTTATTTTGCTGTTTGGGCTCCAAATGCAAGCTATGTAAGTGTTACAGGAGACTTTAATAATTGGAATAATGAAGCCCATCCTCTAAAAGTTCGTTTAGATAGTTCAGGTATATGGGAGGGATTTATTCCCAAACTTTCCCAAGGAGAGACCTATAAATACCATATCCATGGGTTCAAAGGTATTCGTTTGGATAAAGGGGATCCCTTTGCCAATTTTTGGGAAAAACGCCCTCAAACAGCCTCAATAATTTGGGACACACAATATGATTGGAAGGATAGCGAATGGATGAAAGTTCGAAAAAAACACAATGCCCTAAATGCGCCATATTCGGTGTATGAAGTGCATTTAGCTAGTTGGATGCGTCCTAATAAAAATGACGAAGGGTCTTATAATACCTATGCACAAATTACAGAACGCCTAGTGCCATATGTAAAAGAAATGGGGTTCACGCATGTAGAATTTATGCCAGTGATGGAATATCCATTTGATGGCAGTTGGGGATACCAAGGAACAGGGTATTTTGCACCCACATCTCGTTTTGGTACACCCCAAGATTATGCAGCAATGGTGGATGCTTTTCACCAAGCAGGTATTGGTGTAATTCTCGATTGGGTTCCTTCACATTTTCCATATGATGCCCATGGTTTATTTATGTTTGATGGAACCCATACCTATGAGTATGCCGATATGCGCAAAGGTTTTCATCCAGATTGGAACTCGTATATTTTTAATTATAAAAGGGGAGAAGTAAAATCTTTTTTAATAAGTAGTGCACGTTTTTGGTGCGACCAATTTCATACTGATGGCATACGTGTTGATGCGGTGAGTTCAATGCTCCGACTCGATTATAGCCGAAAAATTGGTCAGTGGGAGGCCAATGAATATGGAGGCGATGGTAATATAGAAGCAATAGCATTTATTAAAGATTTGAACGAAACCTTGTATAGAGATTTCCCAGATATTCAAACGATTGCCGAAGAAGCAACTGATTGGCCAAAAATATCTAAACCTACAGTTGAAGGCGGTTTAGGCTTTGGGATGAAATGGATGATGGGATGGATGCATGATACGCTAAACTATTTTAAATTAGATCCAGTGTTTAAACCAACACAACAAGATAAATTTTCATTTAGTTTGATGTATTTCTATGATGAAAATTTTATGCTTCCACTATCTCATGACGAAGTAGTACATGGTAAGAGCCCTATGTTGTATAAAATGCCAGGAGATGTTTGGCAGAAGTTTGCCAATTTGCGTGTATTATATACCTACATGTTTACGCATCCAGGATCAAAATTATTGTTCATGGGTAATGAATTTGGAGCGACAAAAGAATGGGATTATAAAAGCGAACTCCAGTGGGATTTATTGCAATATCCTAGCCATAGTGGACTTAAATATTGTGTGCAAAAACTCAATGAATTGTATAAAAGTGAACCTGCATTATATGAAAATCAATTTGAGCCAGCTGGTTTTGAATGGGTTGATTTAAACCATCGATCTGAGAGTGTTTTAGTATATATGCGGAAAGGGAAAAAAACAAAAGACAATGTGTTAATCGTACTTAATGTAACCCCTATTGTAAGAAAAGATTGGGAAATTTATGTACACGGAAAAGGAAAATGGCAAGAAATATTTAATAGTAACAGTGAAGCGTTTTGGGGAACAGGTGATGTTTTTAATCCATTTGTTGTTGCTAAATTGGTTGACAAAACAACCCTTTGTTACAAACTCACACTGCAACTTCCTGCCCTAGGTGCGCTTGTGTTACGCTAAAGTTTTGGCTGACTAGATATGGTATTCACATCTTATTCACTAGTGTTAGGCTTAACAATTTGATAAGAAGCGATTGATAGAAAATTAGTGTCTTTTTACAGTAAATATTTGACACACCCTAAAACTGTTTAAAATGAAAATTAATTCGTACCAACTTTTGGTAAATGCAACAGGACAGTTAATGCAGCAACATGCATTTGATCATTTATCAGATGAAAAAATTTCTAGAATGCAACAATGTTTACACCGCTTGGGTAAGCAAAATGCAAACAATGAATTGAATACATTAAAAACTGAGTTTTTCAACTTATTTGGTGAGGCAGATTTATTTACTGAAACTACAAATCCACAAACTTTGTATCAATTTCAGTCGGCAATGAATTGTTTTGGAAAAAATATTATGCCTGCATTATTGATGGAGGAAGGGGCAGAATAATTCTAAAACAAGTGCCTTTATTTAGTTCACTCCATTTAATGGTCAGCTTGCCTTTATGGTACTGCGTAACAATCCTTTTACTTAAAGATAAGCCGAGCCCCCAGCCTCTTTTTTTTGTGGTGAAACCAGGATTGAACACTTTGGTGATATTCAATGCGCTAATGCCTTTTCCTGAATCTGTTATATCTATAATTATTTCTTGATTAGCCGAGTGTGCAGTGATATTAATCAAACCTTTTCCATCAATAGCATCCAATGCATTTTTTATTAAGTTTTCCATCACCCAGTCAAACAAGGGTGCTGAAAGATTTACTTTTATTTCTGCAATAGTTGATTCATCCCATTCAAAAACCACTTCACCTCCCGCTCTTTTTTTCATGTAATTGAGAATGCTGGTAATTTGGTCTGCAATAAATAACGATTCTAATTTTGGTTGTGAGCCAATCTTGCCAAAACGATCTGTAATTAATTGTAATCGTTTAACATCCTTGGCTATTTCTGGAATTATTTTTTCGTTACCCGGGGTTTCTTTTAATATCTCTAGCCATCCTTCTAAACTACTTACCGGTGTACCAAGTTGGTGTGCTGTTTCTTTTGCTAAGGATGCCCAAAGCTGGTTTTGTGCACTTTTATAATTGGTTTGTAACATTACTATAGCAATGATGCTAAATAAAGCCACTACAATCAATTGCACAATAGGATAAAGCTTGGTTTCTTTAAGCATGGGGCTTTCGCCATAGTAATATTTATTAGCAGCATAAGGAGAAACAGCTAAAACACTAATAATGGGGTTACGATTGTATCTTTTAAATTGGCGTAATTTTTCTTGCAAATAACCGGGTTGGTTTTTTACCATTGCGGTATCTAGATTTAAATAGTTCCCAGTAATTTGGTCTTTTTCATTGGTTTCAATAATAGGAATTTGATCGTTTTCTGTACTGATTTTTGTAGCCAAATTAATACTGGCAGTATCATTTGAATTTAAAATAGTTCTTTGCGCTTCAACCCATGCTGCCACATTTTTTCTTTCTTCTGCAGCAATTTTGCCTGCTAGGTATTGAGAGTATACAATGGTGCCACTTGCAATAATGATTGCAATCAATACAAGTAGTGTTCGCCAGTTTAACCATGATCCAATCATGACTCTAAAATAAACATTTTAGTTTCAATAAAAGGATATTCACAAACAAAGAGGCTATCTCAGGTGAGACAGCCTCTTTACTATAATGTTTTAGATGAAACGACTAACTAAATAGTCCACCTTTTTTAAGGGTTCTTACACTTTCGCCAATTTTAAATCCATTGTTATAGATCTCAATTTTATAATCACCTTCTACGTATTTATCCGACTTTTTCCAATTGAAACTTACTGGAGTTAATTTCCCTTGCTCATAAGCAATAGTCACTTTATTTGTAAACCCTTTTTCGCCATCTTCACGGGTATTAAAATTACCGCCGTCTTTAAAAACTTTTCCGTCTGGACCTGTAATTACAATGTACAAATCTTTTGAACCTGATGGTGTAACCCGGTTAGGATCTAAAACAAAATTTACACGCATAAAATCGGCACGTTTAGCAGTAGTAGTTTCTTTTTCTTTGCCACTGCTTTTTACATCAATAGCAATGATGCCAATGTTTGAGGCATGCAGTGTAGAAGCAACGTCTACTTTTTCTGCCAACTGTTGTTTTTCAGTGTTGGTTTTATTAAGATTCTGTTCTAAATTTTGTTTATCAGAAGTCAACTGTGTTTTTTCGGTATTCAACTGTTGGTTAGTAGAAGTGAGTTGTTTGTTTTCTCCTTTCAATTGTTCAATTTCTACAAACAAGCCATTGATTTTTCCGTTCAACTCACTGATCATTTTTTTAGCATCAGACAATTCTGCAGCTGTAGCATTTTTCTTACGAAGGATCCCACTAATATTACCTTTCAATTGTTGAATCTCTGAACTCTTTTCTGCTAAAGATCCTTGCAATTGAATATTGTTTTGCGTTAAAGAATCAGCCTTAGCCGATACCAATAAAAAGTCTTGTTGTATGGCCGACCTAGCACTATCAATATTGGTGATTTTAGTTTCTAAAAGTGTAACTGTTTCTTTTGTTTTGCTTTTGTCGTAAAAGATATAAGCCCAAGTAAGTACTAAAGCAGTAATTAAAATGCCATAAATAAGTTTTCGATTGTCGTTGCCCTGTGGGGCCTGTTGCGCGTAATCTGATGTTGGAGTAGAAGAATAACTCATAAAATTTGAATTTAAGTGTACAATCCTAAAATTACTAAAACCGTGCCAATTTGCTATTTTGCTTTAAATCCTATTAAATTATTAAGAATCTTGTGTAATAGTTCTATTAAATGGGTTGCATTTTAAAAAGCTTATCCCATCTTTGTAACCATGTCTGCAGAAAAGATCATTGCTGATTTTAAGAAAAAACTATTTAAACCCGTCTATTGGTTAGAAGGAGAGGAATCTTATTACATAGACCAGATTGTAAATTTTGCAGAACACCATATCTTAACCGAAGCAGAAGCAGGATTTAATTTATCTATTTTTTACGGAAAAGACGCAGATTGGGCAAGTGTATTAAATGCCTGTATGCGCTATCCTATGTTTGCAGAAAGACAAGTGGTGCTCCTCAAAGAAGCGCAGCACATGAAGGATATTGATAAGTTAGAAAACTACATCGAGAATCCTTTAAAGAGCACCGTGTTTGTAGTGAGTTATAAAGAGAAAAAAGCTGATGGCAGATCAAAATTCGGGAAGCTATTAAAAGCAAAGACCGAATTCTTCTCCACCAAAAAAATGTATGAGTCACAATTGCCAGAATGGACCAATCAAATGGTTTTACAACATGGTTTATCGATTAATCCCAAAGCACTTGCATTATTGGTTGATCATATTGGAAATGACTTAAGTAGAATTGAAAATGAAATTGAAAAATTAGCGGTAAATCTGGGTTTAAGAAAAGCCATTACCGAAGACGATATTGAAAAATATATTGGTATTAGTAAAGAGTTCAATGTCTTTGAAATGCAAGATGCCATTGCAAAAAAGGATTTGTCAAAAGCTATACGAATAATTGGGTATTTTGAATCGAATCCCAAAGCGGCTCCAATCGTTTTAATATTACCTGCCATCTATAATTTTTTTAGTAAAGTATTTATGATTTTTGGAATGGCTAATACCGATGATCGTTCGGTGGCAACAGAAATAGGGGTGAATCCATATTTTGTAAAAGACTATACCAATGCCGCTAGAAAGTATGGCTACGAAGGTGTTGAGCGAATTTTACTATTGCTACACGAATACAATTTAAGAAGTGTAGGCGTGAACGATGGGGGTACTTCTGATGCAGGATTATTAAAAGAAATGGTTGTAAAAATGATGCAATAGTATTTTATGCTAATGCGTTGATTGCACTATTTTTATCTGTTGCTAATTGTTTTTTTAGTGCATCTAGTCCAGCAAACTTTTGTTCGGTTCTTAAAAAATGTTGTACAGAAACTTGTAAAATTTCTCCGTAAATAGCTGCATCAAATTCAAAAAGATTTACTTCAATTACGCGAATTGTTCCTTCAATAGTAGGGCGAAAACCAATATTCATCATCCCTTTATAAATTGTTTGAGGATTTGCATCTTTTATTCGAGCAGTCACTGCATAAACACCATTACCTGGTAGTAGTTTTTCTAATGAGGCTATTGATAAGTTAGCAGTAGGAAATCCAATGGTTCTACCTAATTGGTTGCCTTTAACGATGGATCCTTCAAAAAAATAGGGGTATCCTAATAACTGATTAGCTGTTGCAATATCAGCATTTAATAAAGCTTGTCTAATTTTGGTGGAACTAATAATTACCTCATTATATAAATGTCCTGGAATTTCTTTTACAAAAAAACCCAATTGAGAAGCATAGAACTGTAATAACTCAAAATTGCCGGTTCTGTTTTTACCAAACTTATGGTCGTACCCAATAATCATGGTATGGGGTTGAAAGTTTTTTACCAGAAAGTCTGTAATGTATGCTTCGGCAGACTGATTGGCAAAGGTTTGGTCGAATGGAATAATTACCAAATGGTCAATACCTGCTGCTGCAAGTAATTCGATTTTTTCATTGGGAGTGGCTAGTAATTTTATTTCGCCCGGTGCTTTTGCAATTACCGAACGAGGGTGGGGGTAAAAACTAATAATAACAGATTCGCCGCCAATACTAGCTGCCTCGTTTTTCAATTGTGCAATGATTTGCCGATGGCCTAAATGAACCCCGTCAAACGTGCCAATAGTAATAACCGCTTTTTTAAATTGGGGTAATGGACCTTCCGACTGATAATGTACCTGCATAATTGGGTGCAAATCTAATACATCATGCCCAAGAGAGAAAGCCAAACCCAATAAAATAAAATCAATCCAATAACTAAGGGCCTCGATGCCCTTTTTTAAAGCCTATATTGTACATTTGTAACTATTATAGAAATTCCAAAATTCCAGTATGTCTTTATACGCACAACGCGGTGTTTCAGCTCAAAAAGAAGAAGTGCATGCCGCCATTCAAAAACTGGATCAAGGATTATACCCTGATGCATTTTGTAAAATTTATCCAGATTTTCTTTGCGGAGACGCTGATTGGGTAAATATTATGCATGCCGATGGGGCAGGTACCAAAAGTATTCTAGCCTATTTATATTGGAAAGAAACCGGTGATGCATCTGTTTGGGAAGGAATTGCCCAAGACGCTGTGGCCATGAATTTAGACGATTTATTGTGCGTTGGAATTACAGATAATATTTTATTCTCCTCCACCATTGATCGGAACAAATTATTGATTCCTGGCGAAGTATTAGAAAAAATCATTAATGGCACTCAGTCTTTTTTTAACCAACTGCGCAGTTTTGGTGTAAATATTCATTACCTAGGTGGAGAAACTGCCGATGTAGGAGATGTGGTTCGCACCATTGCGGTAAATGGAACAATGACGGCAAGATGGCCGAAAAACAAATTGATTACCAACGAAAAAATTAACGAGGGTAATGTAATAGTTGGATTTTCAAGTTTTGGGCAAGCTAATTACGAATCTGAATACAATAGTGGCTTAGGTAGTAATGGCCTAACTAGTGCAAGACATGATGTATTGAGTAAGCACTATGCAAAAGAATATCCCGAAACTTTTGAGCCTACATTAAATGATGCAGTAGTGTATTTGGGAAAGAATAAAATGCAAGACCCAATAACGGTAAATGGTAAAAGCACCAATATTGGTAAGTTATTGCTGTCTCCAACGCGTACCTATGCGCCGTTGATGAAGCAACTTATAGACCAGCATTTTGATGCGATCACTGGCGTGATTCATTGTAGTGGCGGTGGTCAGACCAAGTGTATGAAGTATTTACCAAAATCACTTAAAATACTGAAAGACAATTTATTCGAAGCTCCACCTATATTTAAATTGATACAAGAAAACTCTGGGGCCACCGATTATGAAATGTACCAAGTATTTAATATGGGGCATCGTTTAGAAGTATTTACGCATCCCGATTCGGCCGCTGCAATGATTGATATTGCCAATTCCTTGGGTATTGAAGCACAAATTATAGGTTCTGTTGCTGCCTCTAATAAAAAGGAATTAACGCTGAGAGGGAGTTTTGGAGAATTGAATTATTAATTTTAACAATAGAAAACGGTTCTATTTTTTTAAATTAGCACTATGTCTGAAGCAGTTGTATCCATCAAGAATGCCAATATATACCAAGGTTCAAACCTTATATTAGAAAATGTAAACTTCGAAGTGCATAAAGGCGAATTTGTATACCTAGTAGGAAAAACAGGTACAGGTAAAAGTAGTTTACTAAAAACTTTATACGGAGAACTTATCCTAAAAGAGGGTATTGGCAATGTGGTAGGATTCGATTTGTTAGATATGGACTGGAAAAAAGTGCCATTCTTGCGTAGAAACTTAGGCGTGATTTTTCAGGATTTTCAATTATTAACCGATAGAAGCGTTTACGAAAATTTAAAATTCGTTTTAAAAGCCACAGGTTGGACCGATGAACGACTCATTGAAGGAAAGATTAATGATGTACTAGATAAAGTGGGCTTAAAAAGCAAAGGCTTTAAAATGCCTTTTGAAATGAGTGGCGGAGAACAACAACGTGTTGACATAGCTAGAGCCTTACTCAATTCTCCTAAATTAATATTGGCCGATGAGCCAACAGGTAATCTAGATCCAGAAACTAGTGATGAAATCATGCAATTGCTAATTCAAATTGCCAAAGATTATGGTACTACTGTTATTATGGCTACCCATGATTTTATTGTAATTAACCGTTATCCCTCTAGAATGCTAAAAACAGAATTGGGTAAGTTAATTGACAGTGCGGCGAGTTAAACATGAGCTTTTTCTATTATTATCCCCAAATCCATCTCACCTGTTTCTGAGCATTTTCTGCGCTATTAAATAAACCATTTAATAAACGTTTTCTTCCATTAATTTCTTCTGAAGTAAAAGGTTGGTGGTATAATTGTGCAATGATTTCTTGGAATGCATTGGCACTTGAGCCTATATGGCAAGCAGCTGATAGGCCAGAGCCTTCTATGGTAGCATCATTCACAACACAATGACGTCCATGGTATAAGGCATTTACTAATTTCACTTTCATGCCCGTAAAAGTGTAAGAAGGCAATACATTGATGTGCGCTTTTGCAATCATGTCTTGCATTTCATTTTCGCTTGGATTAGCTACCAAACAAGTGTGGTTTTGTTGGTGTGCTAATTCGAGTAATTTCTTTGATGGGTTCTTTCCTGCTATTACAAGAGGTGTTTTTAATTTATGAAATACTTTTTCTAAAAGCCAAATGGCCGCTTTTTCATTTACGTCAACACTAAGGTCTGCATGGTACAAGCAATAATTACCCATGCCTTCAATACCTGATACCTGCCAATTGGGTAAGTATAAGGGTAAGTATTCAATATTGCTGCATCCAAATTCTTGCTTGTAAACAGCATCGTCTTTTTCGGTAACGCCCCAAAATATGGCTTTTTTGGCTAATGCAGCTTCGTACTTGCGTAATAATCGGCTTTCATTCCAATAGTAAATTTTTTTTATCAAGCTGTTGCTATTCCTGAAAAGGTCTCGGTAGTATTGGTACTCCACATTGTGTAATCTAACAAAGCATTTTCTATTGGAAAACCTTGGGTCCATGATTGGATAACTGCAATGTACACCTTCCATTAATATGGGGTAGTCATCTTTTAATAAATTGATAATCAATTCTTCATTCATCCTGGTAGCAACAATATAAGGGATGCTTGTAGATATAGCTTTGTGTCCTTTTTGTCTTTTGTAGTACTTCACCGATTCGCAATATTGGTTTAATGCCGGTTGTTCAGCCCTGCCATATTCAAAACAATGCAAGTGGATTTTAACACCAGCGGCTTGAAGTGCTGGAAGTTTGTAGAATACATCATAAGCACCGCCATAGTCGGCCGGAAGTGGGATGTTGAATGCAATGATATGTAAGTGTTTATCTAAAGTCAATCTAAATAAATAGTTGGTTATAAAAATCAATTAAACCGCGTTGCTCCTGTTCCCAATTAAGGGTCTCTCGCGCCTTTAAGCAATTTAACTGTAGCCTAAGGTATAAAACATTGTCGTCTAGTAATTTGTTCAGTGCGGCTGTAATTGTTTCTGGTTCGGTATTGGGTATTAAATAGGCCACCTCGTAAACATCATTAATTGTTCGGTATTCTGGGTAGTCTACACAAAGCTGTGGAATACCTGCCATGATATAGTCGAAAAAACGGTTGGCCAGAGAATAGTATTGGTTAAGTCCTATTTGGTCGAAAAGGGTTAAACCAATATAGGCAGTTGGCGTTATTTTACGTAGTTCTGTTGGAGGAATGGCAGGTATTATTGAAATTTTATTAGTAAGTTGATTTGTTTTAATAATTGATAATGATTGATTTATGAAATTTCCATTTCCATAAATTGCCAATCTGCTGTTCACATTTTTCATGGCAGGTATTAGGGTTTCAAAGCACCTGCCTTCATTAACTGCGCCCTGATATAGAATAAATTTCTCTGTTTTAATAGGTGTTTCTAAAGGGTACTTAACTGGTAAGTTTCGAATGGTTTGGTATTGAACACCATATCTTTTTTCAAAGGCTGTAGCGATCCAATCGTTTACGGTATAGCCGTTTTGAAATTTTGGCACACTAAATTTTTCAATGGCCAACCAGATTTTATAGATGGTTGGTCTACTGACAATTTCTTTTTGTTCTGTAAAATATTCATGTGCATCGTAAACCCGTTTAATCCCTTTTAATTTGCTAGCAAAATAGCAGGGTAAAATGGTGTCTAGGTCAATAGCGCAAATCAAGTCTGCAGGTTGCAACAACAAGTAAAAGAATAGACGGATATTATACTCAATATAAAATAGCGGACCCTTCTTAGTAAAAAGATCAAGCCTTTTTTGCTGAAAATGGGTGTTTATTAATGGAGGGTTGTTTTTAATTGTTCGCCCAACAAGGGTAACAGAATAACCTGCACCAGCCAAAGCGTTGCAGATTCTTTGCATGCGTTGATCGAAGCTCAATTCGTTGGTAACAGTAAAAACAATTGCTGGCAAAATATATCTGCTTAATTAATGTCAAAGATAGCTTTCCATTTTGGTTTATTATAGCAGTTTTTATTCTATAATTTATATTTAGTAAATCATTGTAATTAATTGTAAATGAATTATTTGATTATTTAATAATTAGAGTATCATTTTTAATTGTTCTTTTTCTCCACTTATTATACACAGCTAAAATTTTGAAATGCTTTTATTACCCCTTTTTTGGTATGTTCGCAAGTAATAAATAGGAAAACTGTGAGATTAAAATCGCTTGAGATTAAAGGGTTTAAGAGCTTTGCTGATAAAACAGTGGTAAGTTTCGACGAAGGTATCACTGGTATCATTGGGCCTAATGGGTGTGGAAAGAGTAATATCATTGATAGTATTCGCTGGGTTATTGGCGAACAAAAAATATCTGCTTTACGTAGTGAGAACTTAGATGCATTGGTATTCAACGGAAGTAAAACAAGAAGCCCAAGTGGTTTGGCTGAAGTAAGTTTGACTTTTGAGAACACCAAAAATTTACTGCCAACAGAATTTAATACAGTAACTGTTACGCGTAGGTTTTACAAAAATGGGGAGAGTGAATATCGTTTAAACGATGTTTCGTGTAGATTGAAAGACATCCACAATTTGTTTTTAGATACAGGTGTGAGTACCGATAGTTATGCCATTATTGAATTAGGAATGGTGGACGATATTATTAAGGATAAGGAAAATAGCCGCCGAAAAATGTTGGAGCAGGCTGCTGGAATTACCATTTATAAAACCCGTAAAAAAGAGGCGAAGTCTAAACTAGACGCTACTGAACAAGATTTAGCACGTATTGAGGATTTGTTATTTGAAATTAATAACCAACTTAAAACACTTGAGAATCAAGCAAAAAAAGCGGAAAAGTATTTTGAAATTAAAAAAGACTACAAGGAAATATGTATTGAATTGGCTAAAGCCGCTTTAGACGGATTTAATATTACTTATCGCGAACTAAACGACCAACAAGAACTAGAAACCAATAAAAAAGTACAAATAGAAGCCGAAGTTGCTACAGAAGATGCGGCAATTGAGCAAGAAAAATTAGGTTTTATTGAAAAAGAAAAAGCATTGCAAGCACAACAACATGCTTTTAATGACCTAGTTCAAAATTTACGTGGAAAAGAAAACGATAAAAACTTAGCCCAACAAAAACTTCAATTCTTAAAAGAAAAAGAAACTGGTTTACAATCCTTTTTAGAAAAAGCAGAAGGACAATTAAAAACAATAGGAGACAGCATTGAATTTACGCAATTACAAGTAGGCGAAGAAGAGCGTAGTTTGCAAGATTTACAAGATCGTGTAGAAACCTCTAAAATGGATATCGAAGACAAACGCCAAATATTCGACGAAAGACGTTCGGGTGTTGATGCTATACGCGGTCAATTTCAACAAATTCAAAGGAGCCAGTTCGATGCAGAGAAAAAAGTAGCGGTTGCAGATACTAGTATTCAAAATTTGCAAAGGGCTCAAATACAATTAAGCGATGAAAAGCAAAATAGGCTTTCTCAAATAGATCAAATAACCATTGAACTAGCAGAAAAAGAAACAACCCTCGAGGCAAAACGCATAGACCTTCAGCAGTTACAAGACCAACACGAAAAAATTAAAGAGTTGATATTTGAAACGCAAGCCCAAATGGAAGCTTTGCGAAATGAATTAGCCGAAGAAAGCCGCAAATTAGATGCACGCCGAAACGAGTTTGCTTTGCTTAAAAGTTTAATCGATTCAATGGAAGGATATCCAGAGAGCATTAAATTCTTACACAAGAATCCAAAATGGAATCACGAAGCACCTATTTTATCTGATATTATTTATGTAACAGAAGCCTACAGAACAGCGGTTGAAAACGTATTAGAGCCTTATTTAAACTATTATGTAGTTAATAATTTGCAAGAAGGATTACAAGCGGTTCATTTGTTAGACGATAATAAAAAAGGAAAAGCCAACTTCTTTTTATTAGAGAAGTTCAATGATATTAAAGTAGAAACACATCAACCAGCAAATACCATCAAAGCATTGGATGTGATTGAGGTAGATGCACAATACCAAAAACTAGCCGAGTATTTATTAGGCAATGTATATATCGCCGAAAATGAAGAAGCAATTGCCAATTCTAATGGTGCAATTGTGTTAGAAAAAACGGGCAAATATGTAAAAGGAAAGTACACTTTAACAGGTGGAAGTGTAGGGCTTTTTGAAGGCAAAAAAATTGGCCGTGCCAAGAATTTAGAAAAACTTCAAGACGAAATTATTTTACAAGATGCAGTAGTTAATGCATTAAAAGCCGAAATTAAACTCAAGCATAATGAGGTAATTACTTTTAACGAACAGTTGAAAGAAAATGCCATTAAGCAAACAGAGAATGAAATCAACCAACTAACCAATCAATTATTTGCAGCGCGTAATAAACACGAAAATTTATTGTTGGCACAACAATCTGGTCAACAGCGATTATTAGATATTGAATTGCGTTTACAAGATGAGCAAGATGCTATTACAGAAACCAGAGAGTCTTTGTTATTGTTAAACGAGCAAATGCAAGCAACTACCAATGAAATGCAAGCAGTTGAGCAAGCGTATCAGTTAGCAGAACAAGAATACAATTATGCATCTGTTCAATACAATGATGTCAACTTACAATTAACCCGCCAACAAAGTAAAATTAATGGGTTAAAGCAAGAATTGGTTTTTAAAGAAAATCAATTAAACGATTTACATTTTCAAATTCAAAACAATACTTCCCAATTAGCAGAAGCATCTGGCAATATTGCACAAAGCGAACAAGTATTAGTAGATGTACAAGCAGAATTACTAGCATTATTGCGTTCAAAAGAAACGGAAGAAAAATTATTAAACGAAGCAGATCAAGCCTATTATAATTTACGAAATGCACTACAAGAGAAGGAGAGTGCATTGCGCATGAAGGTTAAGAGCAAAGAAATATTAGATCATTTGGTTGCTGAAATCAAAGACCGATTGAACGAATTGAAATTGCAATTGGCTGGAATGAAAGAGCGTTTGAGCGTAGAGTTTAGAGTAGAACTAGATGATATCATTGCAGAGCCAAGAACTACTGATACTAGTTTAGAGGAATTGCAAAGCGGTTCAGATCGCATGAAAAAGCGTTTAGAAAATATGGGTGAAGTAAATCCAACGGCTATTGAAGCGTATACTGAAATGAAAAAACGCTATGAGTTTATTTTAGAACAAAAGAATGATTTGGTTAGTGCAAAAGATAGTTTACTACAAACCATCCAAGAAGTAGAAGCTACCGCTAATCAGCAGTTTTTAGATACTTTTAATAAAGTTCGTGAGAATTTCCAAAAAGTATTTAAAGCCTTATTCTCCGAAGAAGATACGGCCGATATGATTCTGGTTGATCCTACTAATTTAGCCGAAACAGGCATTGATATTGTTGCAAAACCAAAAGGAAAACGTCCATCATCAATTACACAATTGAGTGGGGGAGAAAAAACATTAACAGCAACTGCGTTATTGTTTTCCATCTACTTAATCAAACCAGCACCATTCTGTATTTTGGATGAGGTGGATGCACCGCTTGATGATGCCAACGTAGGTAAGTTTACACAAATGATTAAAAAATTCAGTGATAACTCGCAGTTTATTATTGTCACCCATAACAAACAAACCATGAGTGCGGTTGATGTGATTTATGGCGTTACCATGCAAGAGCCAGGCGTTAGTAAATTGGTACCTGTAGATTTTAGAAGTTTGGCGAATTAATCATCTAACAAACACGAGTACTTTGTACAAAGCGGTTTTATTTTTATACCTTATTTGTTTTGGTACTTATACTTTATTTACCAGGCAACCCGATTATTTTGATGGAGAGAAAGCACCTGCAACGATTGTACTTTATCCCATTAATACTGCAGAAAAGCTAATTCCAAAAGCTGTTTTTTCGAACGGATACCACGAGTTTTCGGTAGATGCTGCTTATTATTTTAGAACCTTACATGCAGGTGATAAAGTAGAAGTGATTTACGAAACAGAACATCCCGAAAAAGCAGTTCTATATCGATTTTGGGGTTATTGGTTCGGGCTCGGGGAGTTAATAGGGTCTTTTGTTTTTTTGATTGTAAGTTTTCAGGTGGCAGTGGTCATTACAAAAAATCCAGACCCAATATCTTTAGAAGAACAATTGGCTTACAAAGAACCCGTTAAACGTCGGTATGGTGATTAAATAAATAGCTGTTTCAGTTTGTAATCTTAATAAGGAATATAATTTTTTTGCTGGAATCATTCGGTATTAACAATAAAATATTTAAATAGCTTTATTGAGGGAATTAAATGATTTGCTAATTATCGTTTGAGTAGTCGTTTAATTTCTTTCTCAACATCTCGGCCTTTAATGGTTTCGCGTTTGTCGTAATTCTTTTTACCGCGTCCTAATCCAATTTCAATTTTCACAAGATTTTTATCGGTAAAAAATATTTTAAGGGGAACGATGGTATAACCCTTTTCCTTCATTCTATTTTCTAACTTTTTTAACTCGCGTTTGGTTAGTAAAAGTTTGCGATCATGAACTTCTATATGGTTATTATTATTGCCGTGTGAGTATGATGCAATGTATAAAGCCCTTACCCAAAGTTCGCCTTTGTCGAATAAGCAGAAAGAATCATTGAAACTAACTTTGCCATCACGGATACTTTTAACTTCGGTACCCATTAATACAATGCCAGCCACATATTTATCTTCTATGAGGTAATTAAAATAAGCCTGCCTGTTGTTCATTTCCTTTGTCATACCACTTACACTATCTTGGCAGAAAATAAAAAATACGAAAGATTAGTTTCTTAGCAAACGCACCACTTGCGCCAATTTGTCTTTTAAGATTTTACGATCTACTATAAAGTCTAAGAAACCATGTTCTAATAAAAATTCACTTCGTTGGAAACCTTCTGGTAAATCTCTTTTTATGGTTTCTTTAATTACACGAGGACCTGCAAACCCAATAAGTGCGCCAGGTTCAGCAATATTCATATCGCCCAACATTCCAAAACTAGCAGAGATTCCACCAAAAGTTGGGTCGGTTAATAAAGATATAAAAGGAAGTTTGGCATCAGAAAGCTGCGATAATTTACCGCTTGTTTTTGCTAATTGCATCAAACTAAAAGCACTCTCCATCATTCTTGCGCCACCACTTTTGCTAATAACCAAATAGGGTAGTTGGTGCTTGATGCAATAGTCAACAGCACGGCTAAATTTTTCGCCCATTACACTTCCTAGTGAACCTCCTATGAATTCAAAATCCATACAAGCAATCACTAGGCCTTCGCCATTTACCTTGCCTGAGGCAACACGCATACTATCTTTCAAATCTGTTTTGGAATGAATATCATCTAAACGTTTTTGGTAAGATTTTAAGTCGGTAAATTTTAGTGCGTCAATGCTTTTAATATTGTCGAAAAGTTCGGTGTATTCGTTATTGTCAAACAAAAAATCGTAGTATTCTTCACTACCAATTCGGTGGTGGTAATTACACTTTGTACAAACGAATAAATTTTCTTTTAATTCAGTAGTCGTACAGATATAATTACACTCTGGACACTTGTTCCAAAGTCCTTCTGGGGTTTCTTTTTTATCGGCAGTTGAGGTTAAAATACCCTTACGAATACGTTTAAACCATCTTGGTTTTGCAAGATCACCTCCTTGTGGTTCTTCGCCAGTTAAATTCGATTCAAAATCTTCTTCTCGTTCTTTTTTCATAAAAAGCAAGTACAATTGGGGGTGAAAGGTAATATTTTTTTATGCTAAAACTAAAAAAACCGCCCCTAACTGAAGGGCGGTTTCTGTGATAGAGTAAAATTATGCGTTTCTGTTAATGCAATTCAAATCTTCAAATGCAATTTCTAAACGTTTTATAAATGATTCTTCTCCTTTGCGTAACCAAACGCGAGGGTCGTAGTATTTTTTATTTGGCTTATCGGCACCCTCTGGATTACCTAATTGAGATTGCAAATAGCCTTCATTTTTCAAGTAAAATTGTTGAATGCCTTCCCAGAAAGCCCATTGCAAATCGGTGTCGATATTCATTTTAATGGCACCGTAACTAATGGCTTCGCGAATTTGACTTTGTGGTGAACCGCTGCCACCATGGAATACAAAGTAAACAGGTTTTGGTCCGGTTTTTAGTTCGGCTTGAATAAAGTCCTGACTGTTTTTTAATATTTCAGGACGAAGTTGCACATTGCCTGGGCTGTATACGCCGTGTACATTTCCAAAGGCCGCCGCAACAGTAAACAAGTTACCAACCTTACTTAATTCTGTATAAGAATAAGCAACGTGTTGAGGTTGAGTATATAGTTTGTCGTTTTCCACATCGCTATTGTCAACACCATCTTCTTCACCACCAGTAACACCTAGTTCAATTTCAATACTCATGCCCAATGGTGCCATTCGTTTGTAAAATGCAACAGAGGTTTCAATATTTTCTTCTAATGGTTCTTCAGAAAGGTCAAGCATATGAGAGCTAAAAAGGGGATGTCCTTTTTCTTTGTGATATTGTTCACCTGCATCAATTAATCCTGATATCCAAGGTAACCATTTTTTTGAAGCATGATCGGTGTGTAAAACAACCGGTACACCATAATATTTGGCTACGTTGTGAATATGCAAAGCCCCAGAGATTCCTCCCTGAATATTTCCTTGTAATTGATCGTTAGGCATTCCTTTTCCTGCAATGAATTGTGCGCCGCCATTTGAGAATTGAATGATAACAGGTGAGTTCACTTTTGCTGCAGTTTCTAAAACAGCATTAATGGTATTTGTTCCAATGGTATTTACTGCTGGTAATGCAAATTGATTGTCTTTTGCATCGTTGTATAAGGCTTCTAGTTCGTCACCAAAAAGTACCCCGGCTCTGTATTTTTTCATTGTAAAATTGGGTGTTTGTATGAATAATCTGATTGCTTAATCGTTCTGCAAGATACATTAGTTAAGCCAAACACTTGTTAGTTTTTAGCTTGTAGTGTAGGTATATATAGTGAATACACTGGCAAAATTCTACCAATTTAAAGGCTATATTATTTTGCCAAACTTTGAATAACATCGTACTTCGTAACAATATGAAAATCGCCTTTTTCGTCTTTGGCCAATACCGCACCATTTTCTTTGGTAATTAAATTACCCAATCTTTCAACAGGTGTATCAGAAGCCACAACAGGATATGCGGGTTCTATTACACTTTCAACTGACTGATTTTTTATTTCAGGATTACTAAAAACTTTCATGAAAAGTCCGGTTTCACTTACTGCACCCATATTAATTCCGTCACTAAAAACAGGGATATGTTCAATATCATATTTCTTCATCATTTCAACTGCATCGGCTACGGTATTATTCGGTTGAACAGTTACCAAACGCTTACTAGTTCTGCCACTTACAATATCTTTAAAGGTTTTAACTTCTAAAAATCCTCTTTCCATCATCCATTCATCATTGTATATTTTTCCAACATACCTACTACCATGGTCATGAAAAATACACACCACTACATCGTCTTTTTTTAAATGGTCTTTCAATTGCATTACGCCTTGTAAACAACTGCCAGCGCTGTATCCACAAAAAAGTCCTTCTTCTTTAGCAATACGCCTAGTCATTACAGCACCATCTTTATCAGTTACTTTTTCGAAACAATCAATCAACTCCATATTATAATTTGCTGGAACAAAATCTTCTCCAAAACCTTCACTGATATACGGATACACTTCTTTTTGGTCTAACTCGCCGGTATCAAAATATTTCTTCAATAAAGAACCATAACTATCAATGGCCCAAACTTTAATATTCGGATTTTTTTCTTTGAGGAATTTTGCTGTACCAACTATGGTACCTCCAGTGCCTGATGCCACCACTAAATGGGTGATTTTTCCTTCGGTTTGCGCCCAAATTTCAGGACCAGTTTGTTCGTAGTGTGCATCTCTATTTGCTAGGTTATCGTATTGGTTTACATACCATGAATTGGGTACTTCGGTTGCCAGTCTTTTAGAAACGGAATAATAGGAGCGTGGATCTGATGGTTCTACATTGGTGGGGCAAACAATTACTTCGGCGCCCACTGCTTTTAAAATATCGGCTTTTTCCTTACTCTGTTTATCGGTGGTGGTAAATATGCATTTATATCCTTTTACTATTGCAGCAAGTGCCAATCCCATACCTGTATTGCCACTTGTGCCCTCAATAATAGTTCCACCAGGTTTTATTTTACCTTCTTTTTCTGCTACTTCTAGCATCTTTAATGCCATGCGGTCTTTAATGGAATTGCCAGGATTAAAATATTCTACTTTGGCTAAAACCGTTGCAGGAAGGTCTTTGGTAATTTTATTAATACGAATCAATGGCGTATTGCCAATGGTTTCTAATATATTATTTAGCCACATAAACTAACAGTTGTTTGTAGCAAAGGTATTGTATTGAGATGGCCCAATTGCATCCACAATATTAAATTTATTACAACAGGAATTTAGGTACGAAATATTAAGGAGGATATTTATGTTGCTTTAAAGCTTTCGGCCATTTTTGCACAAACATCAGTTTCCACCATTTGTGTAGCTAACTGAATCATATTGGTAAAGGCTTTGGCACTGCTAATGCCGTGACCAAGAACTACAGGCTTTGATACACCTAGAACTGGAGAGCCGCCATAGTTTTCGTAATTAAAACGGTTGAAATATTCGTCGTTGTGAAAATTGCGGGTTTCCGCTAGGTCATACACTGTTTCCGCCATTTTCAACACAATATTGCCTGTGAATCCATCACAAACAATTACATCGGCTTTGGTGCCAAAAAGGTCTCTACCTTCAATATTGCCAATAAAATTAACACTTGAATTTTCTTTTAGGATAGGGAAGGTGGCTTGTGCCAATAGATTTCCTTTACCCTCTTCTTCGCCAACATTTAATAAACCAATTTTAGGGTTGGGAATATTTAAAATGTATTGTGCGTATAAACTACCTAAAATAGCAAACTGATTCAATTGTTCTGGTTTACAATCGGCATTTAAACCAACGTCTAAAATCATTCCAGTTTCACCATTGGTTTTTGGTACAATACCTGAAACACATGGCCTGATAAGCCCCTCAATTGCTTTAATGGTAAACATGGCACCTACTAGCATTGCGCCAGTATTGCCAGCACTTATGAAGGCGTCAATTTTACCAGTAGCCAATAGTTGAAAACCAATGGCAATGGATGATTGTTGTTTTTCTTTAAGTGCTTTTGTAGGATGTTCATTGTAGCCTATCACTTCTGGGGCATGTACCAAATGTATAGAAGGTGATAGAACTTCGTACTCCGATAATAACGGTTGTACTAAAGTTTCATCACCTATACAAAATATGGTAACAGCATGGGAATTAACAGACAGGAATTTTTTCAAGCCTTTCACTGCTTCAAGCGGTGCAAAATCTCCACCCATCATGTCTAGTCCAATATTCATGCGCGGCTAAGTAAGGTAAACGTTTAACTAAAAAGGTTAAGCTTTTAAAGGAGCTTTTTCAGCTACTAGCTTTCCTTTGTAGAACAATTTTCCTTCGCTTACGTGCGCGCGGTGGCGTACATGGGTTTCGCCAGTTGTTGCATCCTTGGTTAGGGTAACTTCCTGAGCTTTGTAATGTGTTCTTCTCTTTGCGCTACGTTGCTGAGAATGTCTGCGTTTAGGATTCGGCATAATTCGAAATTTATAATATCAAAAAAATTAATCTAAGTGTTTAAATTGGTCTAACCCTTTCCAAACTGTATTCGACTCTGTTAGTGCTTGCTCTGCCATTTTTTTTAACTGTGCTAACACTTCTACATTGCATTTTGGTCCACCCATTTCTGATTCTGCACACATTTTTTGTAAAGGGAAACTCAAGTTAACAAACTCAAATATCCAATCTGCAATGTGTAAATGTGATTCACCTCTACTAATGTAAAAAACATCGGGGTCTTCCTCTGTTTCATTCATTTTTTCGGGTTCCTCAACCAACTTTACAATGAGGGTAAACTCATCCCAAAGCTGCATGGGTAAACTGTTTCCGCAGCGATCGCAATTTACTTCTGCCTTACCGTCAACATCAAATTTTAATAACATGAATCCAGCATTTTTTTCTAGATTCAGTTTAATATTTGCGGTGCAATTAATAAAATCTTGCTCGCCGTATGGTACAAAGAACTTATCGTCTATTCGATATTCGAATATATGATTACCGGGTTTCAATCCCACAAATGCTATCTCAAATTCCCTCCGATGACTCATATCCCTTTTTTTAAGGCTCGCAAAGGTACTTCATATCCCTGTAATTGCCAAAGGAAAATCAGTGCAAAATGCATTTGACTATTTATCAGCGCTAGGTTATCGATATAAAATGCAAATTTGTAACATGAAGACCACTGCGAAGATAACTGTAAATAGATGGATTTCTCTCGGATTATTGCTGATGGCTTGTGTTTTGCTATTCATTTTGTCTTATTTCCCTGCACTAATTGAGGCCTATTATTCGGTAATTTGCTACCCGGTTTTGGCAAAATTGCTTCGATATTTAACGGGTTTTATTCCTTTTAGTTTAGGGGATATTGGGTACGTATTTACAGTTATTTATTTGATATACAATATATTACAATTAGTATTGAAGATCAAACAAAGATCAATTAACAAACAATTGCTGAATAGGATCATCTTCAAACTATTAAAAACAGGGTTGTGGTGCTACCTTATTTTCAAGCTGTTTTGGGGATTAAATTATGATCGATTAGGTATTGCGCATCAGTTGTCTTTGGCCCCAAAAAAGTATTCAAAAGAAGCAGTAGTTGCCATTACGCACCAATTAATTGACAGTTTAAATGCTTGTAGAAGGCAGTTTAAGGACTCTGTTTTACCTAATATCGGTTCAAAAATAATTACTGATAGGGCTTTAAAAGGCTATGCGTATGCTGCAGTTAATTGGCCTTTTTTAAATTATACCCAACCCAGTGTAAAGCAAAGTTTGTACAGTGTGGTGGGCGATTATATAGGGTTTACGGGCTATTTTAACCCAATAACAGGCGAAGCACAGGTGCGATCTGATATTCCAAATTTGCTTGTTCCTTATATTACTTGTCACGAAATGGCGCACCAGTTGGGTTATGCTAGCGAAAGCGAAGCCAATTTTGTGGGATATTTAACCGCCATGGCATCGAAAGATTTGTATTTCCGCTATTCTGCTTACCTCGAATTGTTTAGTTATGCCCAAAGCGAGGAAGTATTATTATTTGGCAAGGAGAAAGATTTTAAAGCATTTGAAGCAACCTTACTTTATAACCGTACCCATTTAGACCGCTTGGTTATAAAAGACCGAAAAGCAATTCGGACATTTTTTCAAAAACGCCAGAACCGGCTTTCACCAGCAGTCACTAGCATGTACGACCAATACCTGAAATTGAACAAACAGGCAGCAGGCATTGATAGTTACAATGAAGTAATTGGCTGGTTGATTGCGTATCAACAAAAGAACGGTGGTATATAATTAGAACTTATTCTTCCACATCATGCTTTCTACAGGCATATTTGGCTGTCCACTGTATTTGGCATTCTTTTTTTGGTTGTATTTCACTTCAATTTCGCCGTCAACAGGAAAATAAATTAATTGGCCAATAGGCATTCCCTTATATACTCGAACGGGCTGTTTTACCGAAATTTCTAAAGTCCAGTTTCCGCAGAAACCAACATCGCCTTTGCCTGCAGTGGCATGAATATCAATACCCAAGCGGCCTGTAGAAGACTTGCCTTCTAAAAAAGGAACATGCGCATGGGTTTCTGTATACTCCTGCGTAACCCCTAAATAAAAAGCATTAGGCTCCAATACAAATCCTTCGTCGGGTATTTCAAAATGCGAAATAGTGTTGTGTGCTTTGGCGTCTAAAACGTTATTATCGTAAGTAGCTAAATTTTTACCAAGGTGCACATCGTAACTATTGCTTCCTAAATCTTCGCGGTTATAAGGTTCAATTTTAATCGTTCCTTTGTCCATCTCTTCTAAAATACGCTTGTCTGATAGTATCATTCTAGGTTTAATTATGGTTTGGATGCAAATAAATCTTAATTCTGCAATGTAAAATCTAAAAGTACACCGTGGCATTGTTTTTTCAACAAAATATTAACCAATCTTCTAAATTAGCCATTTGGAAAATAGAAGAGCCTGAGCTATTTTATACAGATTTGGTAACTATTAGTACTACTATTTCGCATCCGCACAAGCGTTTACAGCATTTGGCGGGGAGGTACTTATTGCCTTTTTTGTTTGCTGATTTTCCACACAATGCAATTGAAATTGCTGAGAACCGCAAGCCTTTTTTACCATCTGCAGAATTTCAGTTTTCTATTTCGCACTGTGCTGATTTTGCTGCTGCAATAGTTAGCAAAAATCAGGCTGTTGGAATTGATATTGAAATGATTACTGAACGGGTGCACAAAATCAAGCACAAATATTTACATGTAACAGAACAAGCATTTGTAAACGATTACCCCAATGAAAAACAAACAGCATTGTTAACTGTTTTATGGAGTGCAAAGGAAGCAATATTTAAATGGTGGGGAAGGGGTGATATTGATTTTAGTGAAGCGATGCAAATACAATCTTTTGAATTAAAAGAATCAGGTGTATTGCATGCTAGTTTTAAAAAAGATAATTTCAAAACAGTACTTGAATTGAATTATAAAATGATAGATCAAATGAGTTTGGTTTGGATAGTTACAGCACCCCATATGTTTTAATCGGCTACTCTAATATTTGTTTTTGGAATAAGCGCCAAACTCTTTGCTAGCCTGTGTTTTAGTTGCATTTTTACAATTTGTCCCATAGTAGTTGCCAATAAAAAACGGGGTTGTTGAAATAGTGCTGCCAATTCTTCTTTTAATTGCGTGATTTTTTCTTCTTTAGAAATAGCATCACCACTCATAATATCTAATAATTCCTTTACCCGGTATTTTGCTGACGATAGTCTAAAAGCCATTTGTGTACGTTCTTCTGCTTGGTATTGTTCTATAGATTCTTTGTTGAGGTGTTTGGTAACAATATCTACAAATGGTTTATTTTCTTTAAAAAATTGCGGTAAGTATAAATTTTTTCTTCCTTCATAAGACTGTTGGTCGAAGTCAATTGGACGAATACGGTATTGAAAATCTACAATATCTGGCGTGATATTAATTACAAAATTATAACTACGCATATCACCCAATAAATGCGTGAAACAACGTTCATTAAATTTCACAAATTCTTTTGCAAAACGAATTTGATTGGTGCTTGAATGGTTGAGGTAATCTTTAATGAAAATATCTCCTGGAATGCCTGGAATATGTTCTTCAATTAATGTTTCTTTATTAGTAAAATAGGTAATTCTATTGGGCGATAAAAGGTGGTCTAGTTCAAGTCCGTAAATTCTACTAGCATCGGCTTTCTTAATATAATAGTGGTCGTAATTGTCGTTAAACTTATTAATAATTCTAATTCGAATGGGTTGACTATTGCCAAAAAAACAGAAATCTACACCTGCAACGTCGAGGTGGTTAATAAAACTTAAATCGCCTTTGGTTTTAAGATAGGCATAGTTTTTTACTACAACATCCTTTAGGTGCTCCCATAAATGCATATCATAAGATGCTTTTTCCCAAGCAGTATCATTGCCATGCTTGTCTTTGATAGGAGTCGTATAATTGAATTGCAATAAGTCATTATAACTTGCAGGCAGGTCTACTTCTCTACCATATTTAATTAAATATTCGCGCAAAGCCTTGCCAACAGGGAAAATGGGCTTTTTCCTAGAGGGGCGATCTGGTTGATCGCTGGTTCTTTGGTTTTCGAATAAATTAAACAATGGTGATGATTTGTGTGCTTGTAAAATCAAATTTACAGGAACTATCTCGCAATCCTTTTATTACAGTGCAATATCTATGGCTTTAAGTTGAAAGAAAAAAACTCCCTACATTTGCAATCCTTAATAATTCAGCCGTTGGTATTGGATAATTAACAATGCGGAGGTGGCGAAATTGGTAGACGCACTACCTTGAGGTGGTAGCGGGGTAACAGCCGTGGGAGTTCGAATCTCCTCTTCCGCACTAGTAGCTAATAAGCGCAATCCAATAAAAGAGGCTGTCTCAATAATATGAGTCAACCTCTTTTTTATTCGGATACTTGATGGATAAATATATTCTTTTACACAATTCTCAGCGTACCTTTTTAGTTTTGATACATCCTGTTTTATTGACTATTATCTTATAAATGAGTTTACATCTTTCAATAAAATTGCTATTTATTAATAATTAAGAATAAATAACAATAAACGAAATTGATTTTTATGATCGACGCTAAGATTTGTTCTTCAAATATTTGCTAGGCGTATTTTCAGTTACATTCTTGCATGATCGAATTAACTTATTCTTACATGCGCTCAGGAACATTTATTCCTAATAATTGCATCCCCTTATTTAATACTAATGCCGTTAAATTAGCTAACTGTAAACGAATTAATTTCTTTTCTTCCGACTCTGCATTGGCTATAGAATGCTGGGTATAAAAAGTATTAAATATTTTGGCTAGTTCAAATAAATAGATGGCTAGTTTTGAAGGATCCTGTTCTGTAGCTGCTTCCGTAATGGTGTCTGGAAAAAGTTCTAAATGTTTAGATAAAGATTTTTCTAGTGGTAATAATATTCCTGTTGCTGTATTTGTTGCAAAAGATTCTGCCGAAAGTTTGCGTAAAATACTTTTAATTCTTGCGTGCGTGTATTGTATAAAAGGTCCTGTAAATCCATGAAAATCGATACTTTCTTCTGGATTAAAAATCATTTTCTTTTTTGGATCTACACGAAGCAAAAAGAATTTAAGTGCGCCTAAGCCAATGGTATCGTATAATTCAGCAAGTTCTTCCGTAGTAAAGTCTTTTACTTTTCCTAATTCTTCGGTTTTTTGTTGTGCGATATTTACCATGGCATCTACTAAGTCATCGGCGTCTACTACAGTGCCTTCGCGGCTTTTCATTTTTCCGGTAGGTAATTCTACCATGCCATAAGACAAATGATAAATCCCATCAGCTGCAGGTATGCCAAGTTTTTGGCAAATTAATTTCAGTACTTTAAAGTGGTAATTCTGTTCGTCGCCCACTACATAAATACTTTGGTCTGCTTTAAACTCATGGTATTTATTTATGGCAAGGCCAATGTCTTGTGTCATGTAAACAGAAGTGCCATCTTTACGTTGTACTAATTTTTCATCTAAACCATCTGCTGTTAAATCTATCCAAACACTTGTGTCGTCTTTTTGAAAAAATACTTTTTTTGCTAAGCCCTCAGCTACTAAATCTTTACCTAATAAATAAGTTTGGCTTTCAAAATAGGTTTTGTCAAAATCACTTCCAATTTTTTTATAGGTAACATCAAAACCTGCGTATACCCATTCATTCATACGTTTCCACAAGGTTAAAACTTCTGTATTTCCATTTTCCCAGTCTAATAACATTTGCTGGGTAGCTTTCATAATGGGCGCTTCTTTTTCTGCTTGTGCTGCATCCATTCCTGTTGCCACTAATGCGGCTATTTGTAATTTATATTCGTCGTTGAATTTCACATAATAATCACCCACAAAATGATCGCCTTTCAGTTGTGTAGATTCTGGTGTAGCGCCATTACCAAATAGCTGCCAAGCAATCATACTTTTACAAATATGTATACCTCGGTCATTTACAATACATGTTTTAGTAACCTTGTGTCCGTTTGCTTTTAAAATTTCAGCAATACTCCATCCTAAAAAATTATTTCTTAAATGTCCTAAGTGTAATGGCTTATTGGTATTAGGAGAAGAATATTCTACCATCACTGATTTTCCATTGGGTTGCTGTGTGCCAAAAAATGCATTATTCTTTTCTTGTTCCACAAAATCCATCCAAAATTTGTTGGCAACTACTAAATTCAAAAAGCCTTTGATAATATTATAACTACTAAAAAGTGTGGGATTTGCTGCTACCAAAGCATCACCTAATTCTTGACCCAATGCATCGGGCGATTTTTTTAACTGCTTTACAAAAGCAAATAAAACAACCGTATAATCGCCCTCGAATTCTGGTTTAGTGGCATTCACTAATATTTGGTCTATAGGCAAAGACAGGCCATATAATTGCTCGATGACTTGAACAGTAGCGGTTTTTATTTTTATTACAACACTCATTTTCTTAACATTTCTAGGCTGCAAAAGTAACAAATTAACCCCTACCTTCGCTGCCGTTAATGCGAAACTTACATGAATATATACGAAGCCTGATTCTCAGTGTTATAGATCTGTTCTACCCGATCTTCAAAAAAATCATGCCATTGCAAACATTTCGCTATGCAGCCTGTGGTGGATTTAATACCAGTTTGGATATTAGTTTATTTTTCGTTTCCTATAATTTTATTTTAAAAAGACAGCCTGTTCATATTTACACTTTAACCATTGGGCCACATATTGCCGCATTTTTAATTGGGTTTTTGGTTACATTCCCTATAGGATTTTATTTAAGTAGGTACGTGGTTTTTCAAGAAACTAGTGTTAAAAAAACAAAACAATTGGCCAAATATTTTACAGTTGTTTTTGGCTGCTTGCTATTAAACTATGCATTTTTAAAAATATTTGTAGATGTGCTAGGCTGGTATCCAACACCCTCTAAATTACTCACTACTATTTTTGTAGTAGCCTTTAGTTATGTGAGTCAAAAGAACTTCACTTTTCGGAAAGCATTGGATTAACTCGTTTGATATAAAACTGCAGCGTTGCCAAACCAGTATTATCAACCTGTACAATTTTAAATTCATGTTTGCCATTTAAGTCTAACTGAATGCTGTGGTGGGTATATTCGTCGTATGCTATATTTTTTGCATCCCAAGCATTTATTTGTTCTACGCCATCAATCCAAAGTTTTACCAAATCATCGGCGGTGATTCCAATTTCGTAAGTGCCTTTTTTTAAATCTAGTACACTGGTAGCAAGGGTTGCAAAAGAATCTGCAGGAAGTTTCGGCGCTATTTTTCCCCACCAAACAAAATCTAGTGCAGCAATGCTTGTATCCTGTAAAGGTGTTGTATTTAAAAGTTCTGTAAAAGCACTGTAATGCTTATTTGGATTTGTAGTACTATCCCAAGCAAACCATTTTAAACGCCAGGTATTTTTAGGATCATATGTTGAATAAGCAAAAGTTTGTTCAGTATTTTCTTTTTTTATTTGTCCAAACTGATCAATAAAACTAGCGCCAGTATAATTTAGTTGAATGCTTTTTTGTTGGGTGGTATCAATCAATTTTGCTACTAATATAGAGGGGAAACTATCTACTCCTTTTGATATAATTTGGTACCCAGATATTGAATCGACATTCCATTTTCCTTGAGGTCCTAAAACTTCAAAATGCATTAACTGATTACTATCAATATTTTTTAACCAGAGTAGTGGGTATTTAAAATTATAAGGACCCCATGGTGTAATTCTTATTTCTTGGTTACCCTGTGGAAAAGCTTGTGTAGGAAGGGTTGTGTACTTAATGGTATTTAATCTTTTGTCTTTTTGAATATCTAAGTCTAATGCTTCTGATTCTCTGCTAGTATCCAATTCACTTATTCTGTCGCCTAATTTAAATTCATTTTTTACATTTGTTTTTTGATTGCCACTAAATACAATGGTATCGGTTCCCATAATATCATATACAGTGTTATTATTCATAAAACGATTTGCGGCTATCCAATAAATTTTACTCTGGGTATTGCGTTTTGTAGGATAAATCCAACTATCAGATTGTTTGGCTGCAGACCATAATTTAATAGCCGTTCTGTCTGAATTAAATTCATTTAGGGCAATATTAATAGACTGGCCGTGTTCAATGCCTATGGCTGTTTTATTGTGTGCAAATTGGTTGTCTGATAAATCACTATCGTAACTATAGCCTGCCCAAATGCCATAGTCGCATCCCACAATTCTATTGTGTAAAACACTATTACTACTAAAAGTTATTTCAACGCCATTGTTAGAGGCATAAGAAAAATCATTTCCGTAAATAAAATTATTATTACATCCCCCAAGACCAGTATCCATAGTAGTTTGACCTGCCCATAGAAAAAATCCATCTCCGCTGTGTGTAGCAGAATTGTAGGCAAAAATATTGTCGCTAGATTGTTCAAAAGCTAATATGCCCGAACTGTCTTGACCGCGTTGGTATTTGCCATAATAATATCCGCGAATATTAAAATCTAATTTGTTATGGTAGATTTTATTATTACTACTTCTATACATGCCAATACCTAGTCCGGAATTAAAAGAAAAATTATTGTCTAGCACTTCAGCACCATTGCATTGAGTCATTAACAACGCGCATTGAACACCTGTAATTAGATTGTTTTGAATGAATGCTTTGGTACAATTATTTAAATAAATGGCTGCACCATATCTTTTCCATTCGGCATGGTCATTTTTATGATAGCTCATCCAATCACTCACGTCTTCTCTAATAGTATTACTGTGTAATTCAGGGCGCCAATTATAACTCAGGTTACAATTTATGATTGATAAGTTTTTTACACTGTCGGCCTCAATGGCAATTTTATATCCACTAATATTGGCATTTTTTAAAATGATATTTTCTGAACCTGGGCTAATTTTTATGGCCAGTCCATGCATTTTATTAGGTGCAGCAAAAGCCATTGTACCTGTTAGTTTGGCATCATTAAAATCAACTGTGATATTTTTTCCTGAAATGGTAATGACTGCATTTGTTAGGTTGGCTGGAGCTTCTAAAAGGTATTCCGTTCGTTCAATTAGGGTATTTGATTGAATGAGCATACCCTGTTTTAATGGGGTACTTGTTTGACAAAACCCTATGATTGGCAATCCTAGAAATAGTAATAAAATATTAAATAAGCTACCTTTTTGCATCCTTAAAAATAAGCATAAGCAATAGGTTTAATAAGATTTTGGTATAATAATTCTTGTTTTATTTAGGCTTGTTGGCCCAATCAATTGGTTGTTTTAGACTCAATCTGGCATATTTTTTTGCCATACTTGATATAAAATGGAGTTATTGTCTGTCAGTTGCTGACATTTTTGCACATTGTGGGCGATGGCATAATGATTGACAATGTCGAAGTACGATTTCAAGTAGAAGTCGATGATAAAAAAAATTATATGGGAAAGATTATCGGTATTGACTTAGGAACAACCAATAGTTGCGTTTCTGTAATGGAAGGTAACGAACCAGTTGTAATTGCCAATGATGAAGGTCGTAGAACCACTCCTTCGGTTGTTGCATTTTTAAAGAATGGAGAACGTAAAGTAGGAGATCCTGCAAAACGTCAGGCCATTACAAATCCGCAAAACACCATTAGTAGTGTGAAGCGTTTTATGGGTCGTCGTTTCGACGAGGTAACAGAAGAAATCAGCCATTGGAGTTATAAAGTTGCTAAAGGCGACAATAATACAGTGCGTGTAGCTATCGATGATCGCTTGTACACGCCACAAGAAATTTCTGCTATGATTTTGCAGAAAATGAAAAAAACAGCTGAAGACTATTTAGGTCAAGAAGTTACTGAAGCGGTTATTACTGTTCCAGCGTATTTTAATGATGCACAACGCCAAGCAACTAAAGAAGCTGGTGAAATTGCTGGATTAAATGTTCGCAGAATTGTAAACGAACCAACTGCTGCTGCTTTGGCTTATGGTTTAGACAAAAAACAAATTGACCAAAAAATTGCCGTATTCGATTTAGGTGGTGGTACTTTTGATATTTCTATCCTTGAATTAGGTGATGGTGTATTTGAAGTAAAATCTACTAATGGAGATACACACTTAGGTGGTGATGATTTTGATAAAGTAATCATGGATTGGTTGGCTCAAGAGTTTAAAAACCAAGAGAACATTGATTTACGTAAAGATCCTATGGCTTTACAACGTTTAAAAGAAGCGTCTGAAAAAGCAAAAGTTGAATTGAGTTCTTCTGCTGAAACAGAAATCAATTTACCATATATCACTGCTGTTGACGGTGTTCCAAAACACTTAGTAGTGAAATTGTCTCGTTCTAAATTTGAATCACTAGCAGATAATTTATTCTCTCGTTGTTTGAAACCTTGCGAAGCTGCTTTGAAAGATGCAGGTTACAATATTTCTCAAATTGACGAAGTGATTTTAGTAGGTGGTTCAACACGTATACCTAAAGTACAAGATATTGTAGAAAAATTCTTTGGTAAAAAACCAAACAAAGGTGTAAACCCAGATGAAGTTGTTGCAATTGGTGCAGGTATTCAGGGTGCGGTTTTAAGTGGAGATATTAAAGATGTATTGTTATTAGATGTTACGCCTTTGAGTTTGGGTATTGAAACAATGGGTGGTGTAATGACTACGATGATTACTTCTAATACAACCATTCCTACCAAAAAAATGGAAGTATATTCAACTGCTAGTGATAGTCAGCCAGGTGTTCAAATCCATGTATTACAAGGAGAGCGTCCGATGGCTAATCAAAATAAAAGTTTGGGTACATTTAACCTAGACGGAATTCCACCAGCACCAAGAGGCGTACCTCAAATTGAAGTTACTTTTGATATTGATGCGAATGGCATGTTGCATGTAAGTGCTAAAGACAAAGGCACTGGAAAAGAGCAAAAAATTAGAATTGAAGCAGGTAGCGGTTTGAGTAAAGAAGAAGTAGAACAAATGAAGGCCGAAGCAAAAGCGAACGAAGCTGCTGATAAAGAAACAAGAGATCGTGTTGAGAAATTCAACCAAGCCGATAGCTTGATTTTCCAAACCGAAAAACAATTCAAAGAATTTGGCGACAAAATTCCAGAAGATAAAAAAGCACCAATTGAAACGGCTTTGGCTAAATTAAAAGAAGCACATAAAAACCAAGATGTTACTGCCATTGATGCTGCTACAGCAGAGATGAATACTGCTTGGACTGCTGCTAGTGAAGAAATTTACAAAGCACAAGCGGCCTCAGCTGGCGAACAACCAGGTGCAGGCGCTCAAGCTGATGCAGGTCACCAACAGCAAGCAAATGATACCGTAACAGATGCTGAATTTGAAGAGGTTAAATAAGCTTTAATTAATCAATATTTGTAAAAGGCGCTCAGTAAAATGAGCGCCTTTTTGGTTTTTGTACCCGATTTTATTTATCTTGTATTTTATGAACGTAGAAAAATCTTTTGTTTACTCCAATAGTCCGGAGCCGCACAGACTTAGAACCAAAGAAATATTAAAGGAAAATCCTACTATTCGTCAACTAATTGGAAAGAATCCGTATAGTTTTTTTATAATACTTTTTTTGGTAGCCTTACAAATTGGCTTGAGTGGCTTACTTGTAAATCAATCTTGGTGGATGGTATTTGGAGCAGCCTATTTGATTGGCGCTTTTGCCGACCATGCATTGTTTGTAATGGTGCATGAATGCGCGCACCGATTGATTTTTAAAAATCCTATTGCCAATCGATTGGCTGGAATATTAGCCAATATCCCACAAATATTTCCTAGCTCGGTTTCTTTTGAGCGTTACCATATTAAGCACCATTCTTTTCAAGGTGTTATGGAATTAGATGGTGATTTGCCCAATGAATGGGAAGCCAAACTAATTGATAACTATTTTATTGGTAAAGCAATTTGGTTATTGTTTTATCC
>Ga0114959_10000515_pt1 | contig 36680 bp, 32 predicted proteins | sample C_130625_EF_Meta_FD_87317 | JGI IMG/M metagenome (GOLD analysis project Ga0114959, IMG submission 87317) | Freshwater microbial communities from Lake Croche, Canada to study carbon cycling - C_130625_EF_MetaG | ecosystem: Environmental > Aquatic > Freshwater > Lake | place: Lake Croche, Canada... | reverse complement strand
TTCCAAAATCTGTGGGAGGACTTTGGTTTGGAGACGGCAATCTACGCTTGTAGCATCAATCCCGGACGTCGATTGGGCATCACGCCAACGCTCTGGAATCTCTTCAACCTAGAGGGTCAGATTATCCAGCAACTGGAAAGCGGTGAAAAGTCGGCCGATTTTTAGTAACATGACGCCATGGCACGGATGTCCATGCGTTTTTTCGGAATTGTAGGTCTGGTCGGAGTCGGGGCGGTTGCCGCCTACGGTCAGGGATTCTCTGGCAAGGGCCAGTACCCCCAGTACCGCGGTGCCAGCGGACTGCCGGGAGGATTTTTCTCACTCAATTCTGAAGGCACTCCCACCATGAAGGGGGCCATGGCGATGACGACTCCGGTCGGCTACTCCCTGTCGAATTACCACTTTGCTGGCGGTTTCTCGAACATGAGCTACGACTCCAAGTTCCGATTCCCGCGGGTCAACGAGGATGGTGAGTATGCCAACGGTCCTGGCATAGCGATGATGGGCTTTAGCACCAAATTCGGAAATTTCACCGTCGCCGACATGATCCACAGCAACCTGGGCGATAACGTCATCAATCTGCTTTGGCAGGCCCCGGTCCAAAAGAAGGGACTCGGACTGGCGCTCGGAGTGCAAGACCTGCTGGAGCGAGGAGGATCTGCCGGAGTCAACCAAGATGGCGACCACGACAACCGACGAACGGTTTTCGGCGTCGCGACCTACGAGATTCAGCCGGGGACGTACGTGAGCTTGGGGGTGGGAGACCACCGGTTTAAGGGTGTTTTTGGCAATGCCAGCCACAACATTACGCCGCGATTAAAGGTGTTTGGCGAGTACGACACGTACAACTGGAACTACGGCGTGGCCTACGACATGGGCTTCTTTGGCCCGCAGCCAGCCAATTACAACACCCTGGAGGACAAAGAAACCCGTCGAGGCAACATATTCATGACCCTAGGTTTCGTTCGCCAAAATCGCCTGAATTGGGGCGTAACCCTCACCTACTGAGGAATTGTGCGGAACTGGCAACGCTGGTCCTGGCGTTTAAGCCAAAATGATCGTGATGCGCCGTTGGCTCAACATTTTTCTTGCCGCAGGTCTTACTGCGGCCCTGGTTGGCTGCGAAGCCACTGCGGTAACGGTCGGCGGAGTGCCGAACAAAAACCCCGTCCGCAGCATGGTGAGCTTGGCCCCCAGCACGACGGAAATTGTCGCCAGTCTCAACTTCTCGGGTGCGCTGCAGGGCCGAACTGCCAGTGACGACTTCCCGCCTTCGGTTTCGGCCGTGCCCGTCGTCGCTTCCGTGAAGCCGGACTACGAGAAGATCGCGATCATCAAGCCGGACTTCATTGTCTACGACGAAGACCTCTACTCTCCCTCTGATATTGAGAAGATTAAGGGGGCGGCGCCGCGTTCGATGGGATTTGCTTCCCACACCCTTGACGATTTCTCGACCGAACTCTACAAGCTAGGGGCGATCATTGGAGCAGAATCTGCGGCAAGCACCTACGTGGACAAGATTCGTGCCGCTCGGGGTGTTGCACTCGCCGATGCAACGGCAAAGAAACTAAAGGGCGCACTCATCATGGTGGGCTCCGGCACCGAGCACATGATCGCCGGAACGGACAGCTTTTACGCGGATATGCTCCGCGCCAGCGGGGCCGAAGTCGTGGGGCCCAAAGCCAGCAAGTTTGTGCCGCTTTCGCCGGAGAACCTCGTGGAAGGAAATCCAGATGTCATTGTTGTCGGCTTCCGCTTTAATCAGCAGGATAAGGATGGCAACACCGCCCGGGCGTTGGCCGCTGCCAATTCCATCCTGAAGGATCCTCGGTTCAAAACGGTCACGGCAGTCCAGAAACGACAGATTGTCCCGATCGATGAGAACACGATGGTACGACGCGGTTTCCGCGTGGATCGATTTATCGACGACGTTCGGAAGCGGATCGATATTTTCCAGTCGCGTTAAGGTCGCGCAGCAAAATCATGAGTCAAGCGGAAATTGGAATTTTTGGCGGTTCGGGCTTTTACAAATTGCTCGACGATGTGCGTGAGGCAAAGGTCGATACGCCGTACGGACCGCCCAGCGACAGCGTCTTTTTAGCCACCGTGAGTGGCCGCCGGGTTGCCTTTTTGCCCCGCCACGGTCGGAATCACACCTTACCGCCCCACAAGGTCAATTACCGGGCCAACGTGTGGGCAATGCGCTCCCTTGGCTGCCAGGCAATCATCAGCCCGTGCGCCGCAGGATCTTTGCAGCGGCACGTGGAGCCCGGCAGCTTCGTCGTGTGTGATCAGTTTGTGGACCGTACCAACGGTCGTGCCGATACGTTTTATGACGGCCCGATTGTGACTCACGTCAGTCCGGCCGACATGTACCACCCGATCCTGCGGAAGCTGGCGATCGAAACCATTCGCGATCACGGGATTGTTTGCCACGAAACCGGCACCGTCGTGGTCATCCAGGGACCACGATTTAGCACCAAGAGCGAAAGCAAGTGGTTCCACGACCAGGGATGGGAAGTCATTAACATGACTCAGTATCCAGAGGCGTACCTTTGCCACGAACTCGGCATGGGCGTGGTCAACATCAGTCTAATCACCGACTACGACGCGGGAGTTCACGCGGATGCGGAAGCGGTGACGGCACATGACGTGCTGGCGGTCTTCAATAGCAACGCGGAAAAGATTCGCCAAGTAGTGCTGGATCTGATTGGCCGTATTCCGGCTGATCTTTCGGGCGTCAGTACCGTGCAGGGATTGGCGTTTACGCGGGGCGATGGTCACGCGGCAAGTCCCGAAGACATCCGGCTGTTCGGTACAAAATTGTTATGAAACCCACTGGTTTGCTCCTTTTCGGCGTCATCTTCACCGCGTTAGCGGGCGCGGAGCAAACCGAGCGGGAGCAGACGGCAGCCGCTAATTCCTCGCAATCGGCTCCCGAATTGCCAAAGGCAGTTTCCAACACGCATTCGTCCGAAGTGATGTCCTGGAGCGGATGGGGCAAGTTCACCGGCTCTCCCGTCCCGCTCTTTGGCGTTCCGTTGGCTACCGACGACGTTCTCAAAACTCCAATCCCGGCGACTGCCTATCCGATTTGCATTAAGGTTCTGATCCACAGTCACATTGACTCCTACCGGTCAATCGACGGACGCATTACTCGGGTTCGCCACGATCTGGAAGGACCGCAGGTAACCGAAATTCGCAAAGCGATCGCACGGTTGCCCTACGCCTACTCCGCAATTACCAAGGGACAAATTCGGGTGATTCCGGATGTGGAAGTGTTCGACGAGGTGGCCTATCCGGGCGCGAACAACCAGTCGCCGTCACTGGCTGACCTGCGACAGCGCGGTCGGATCAATGAGGGGACCTACACGGCGGAGGACGGCGTGTTTCGCGGACCCTACTTCGCGGTGCTTAATGTCGCGGGAGGCTTATCCGTGGGAGAGGCCGCGGATCTCGTTCCGTTCTATTCGGACACCACCTTTGACTATCAATTGCTAGCGGCCGTGAACCGCGCAGTGAGTACTCGCTGGCAAGGGCCAACCGAGGGCCCGTTACCGGATGTTCTCGCATTTGGCGACACTTCTACGGAGACCTACCTAAAGCAAGTGACCGGCAAGTCCGGAGCAACGCCATTTTCGGTCACCTCAACGGCGCCGTTTACGAGCCTCGCTGACCGCACCGCAAACGTGGAACTGTCGACGGTGGCCGACGCCGGCGGTCAAGCGGTCTTACGCTACCACGAGCAAGATTTGGGCCGACACGGGGGCGCTTCGCTTCGACGCCCCGTTGGAAACGTAACGGCGATTACTTTTCAGGCGAGATCGACCGCGAAAGAGCCCGTCGCGATTCGGATTAATAGACGAAATATCTGTCTTGGCGCTAGCCGCACTCCCATCGAGGCGGTGCCCTTCAAATACGACGGAACCTGGCAGACGGTAACCATTCCCGTGGCGACCGACGGGGCAGCAGTAGCCGATCTCGCCGTGGTGGCCCCGCCGGATGTTGCCCGAATCGGACGAGCTTCGCTGGGACCGGTGGACGTCGACTTCCGAGGCTTTGATGTATCGACGGGCGGCACCGTAGAGGTGATGGTTCCGGCCAACGCTTCCGAAATGGCGCGAGCCGTAGCGAGCGACACCAGCGACGGCGATCGCCTGAATCTGATCAAGTCCAACGATCGGGAAGTGCAGCTGGCGGCGATCTTGAACATTCCGGCGACGACCAACAAAGGGTTAATTGACCAACTCCTGGTTTTGACTAACTCCATTGACGCGCAGATCGCGACCGCCGCGACGCGACGGTACGCGGCACTGGTGGCACCCGAGGTGTCTCGGCCCGAATTGGTGCGAATCATCAAGTACGGCCTTACCGACCGAGTTCGCGGCGTGGCCGCACGAGTGCTGGCGGAATCTCAGGATCCCAAATCCGCGGGCGATATTCTGGTTTTGCTGGCCAACCGTACGGTACAGACCCGGCTCGATGCCGCCGAGGCTCTGGGACGCCTGCCGGGCAAAGAGGCAGGGATCATCCGAATGGCGTTTGTCCAACAGAGTGACCCGGCAATCAAGTTGGCGGTCACCCAAGCATCGGACCCAAGCGACGAGTACCAGATGCGAAAGCTCCTTTGGTCGGCCGTCAACGAGCCGAGCGACGAAGTCCGGCTCCAAAGCGCACTGCGACTCATTCAATCGCCAATCGCGGCGTTTCGGACGGATGGCTACAAGGTCGTCCGGGACGACAGTTTTGACGTCCGACGTCGATTTGTCATTGCCATGGGCGAGAATCCAAAAGAGGCCCATCGCGACGCTCTCCGGCTGGCCGTAGTGGATTCATCCGCAGTGGTTAGGGCAGCGGCAGTTGCCGCGCTAGCCAAACTTCCGCAGGGGATCGCGATGGACGAGGTGGAGAGTTTGTTCCGAGATGAAGATCCTCGCGTGCAGGAGCAACTGATACGCGTCGTCGACCAAAAGAAGTGGATGGCGCCCGCAGCTTGGATTGTTATTTTGCGGAAAAGTCCGGTAGAAGCCATAAAGGCGGCCGGCGAAAGGCTCGGAATGCTCAATTCCGGCGGACAATAGAACTAAGACGGTTTATCTTCGGTTAAGAACATCACATGAGTACACCAACGGATCGTAATGAGCGGGCATCGGGCCGCCCCGGGGCGTGGCGAACCTATTTCGGTTTTATCGTGGCAGCCGCTGCGGTACCGATGGGTATTGCGCTGCGCGATTTCAAAGACGTTGGTACGGCAACGCCCACGCCAACTTCGCTGGCCGATCGGAATCTTGTAGCGTCGACGCAACCCGTCACGATCGCCGAGGCGGATTACTTCCGGGACGTGAGTGCGCTTTTGAAGCACGAGTACGTCGAGCCGGTAACTGACGATCAAAAACTGGCAAGTGGTGCGGTTCGCGGCATGATTTTGAGCCTGAACGACGCGGGTTCGTTGTTCTTCGATAAGAACGAATTCAAGACGCTTCTAGACCAACGAGAAGGCAAATTTGAAGGTATCGGGGCTCAATTTGCCCTCGTGGAGCGCGGTGAAATCAATCGTAGCGCCGATCAGACGATGGGAGGACAACCTCCCGAATCGGCGGAAGAAAGCCTTATGACGCGCCTTCGCATTCCGAGATTGGCCGTCGTCGCGCTGACTCCTGATGGATCGGCCGCGAAAGCCGGGGTGAAGGTCGGGGATCTGGTCTACGAGATTGATCAGCACTGGGTGGCGAACACCGACTTGCTCGTGAAGTTTCAGCGGGCTCAGGCGGACTACGACAAGAAGAAGATCACGCTCACGCAGTTGAACACGGTACGGAAAGAGGTTCGGGAAAAGACAGAACGCGCACTGATGCCGATGAAGGCGAACGACAAGCTGACCCAAGGATCGACCGGTTCGGTTCGGGTGGTTTGGGAACGAGCGGGGCAGAAACGAGAGACCATCTTGCCGAAATCGCTCACGAATTTAGCGCCGAACGGATCCGTGGTCAACGGAGCGGCAATTCTGAGATTTTCCACCGGTGCCGACGAAACCCTGAAGAAGGTGCTGGCGGCGAAGGTTTACACGATCGACCTACGCCAATCGGTAGATGGCGACTTCGCGACGATGCGGAAGTGCTTAACCTTGGTGACGCCGAGCGGCACTTTCGGGGCGATCACCAGCGAACGGGCCGAGAAGCCCACGCCGCTGGCGGTGAAGTCAAATCTGACGAATCCTCCTAAGCTGAAGCTTCTGGTGGATTCATCGACCCGCGGGGCGAGCTTAATCTTTGCCAAAGTACTACAAAAATCGGGGATCGCGGTTGTGAACGGGCGGCCCGGTGAAGATGCGACGGTGAAAACCACGGTCGCGTTGCCAGATGGCACCGGTTACACCCTGGTGACGGGACGATACGATGCAAATCCGAAGGGGAAAGCGGTGGCATCCATGACCGGAAATTCGGAGGGACTTAACTAATGAAGATTGCGGCTTACTTGGGCATCGCTTTGGTTTTTGGTGGCGTGGGCTACGCCTGGCGAGATATCAAAGCGGGAACGCCGGTTAATGCGTCGTCTTGGCAGCGGCTAGCCGGAGTGACCGACGAACGGAAAGACTCGCCGGAGCAGGTTTTCAAAAGCGCTTATCGCCTCATTCGCGATGATTACTACCGCCCCGTAAAGGCAGACGATCTGAAGTTTGCGGGGATGCAGGGGCTACTGGCTTCACTGGGCGATCCTCACACCATGTTCATGCCGCCCAAGCTCGCTTCGCGCTTTAGCGAGGAGACGGTGGGCAACTTCTTTGGCGTCGGCGCGCGCCTAGGGGCCGATCCCTTGGGAGCCAAGGCGGTCACCGTTTTTGAAGGAGCCCCGGCATTCAAGGCCGGCATGCGATCGAACGACGTCATCATCGCCGTGAATGGCAAAAAGGTAGCGGGCTTAGCGACCGACGCCATTGTGAGCCAGGTGAAGGGCCCCGAAAATACCTACGTGACGCTCACCGTCATGCGGTCCGGGTCGGAGAAGCCACTGGAATTCAAAATCAAACGCGGCCGCATCACGACCCCGACGGTCGAAAGTAAGGTGCTGGAAGGTAGCAATGTTGGGTATCTCAGCGTAAGCAATTTTGCCGAGCCCACAACTAGCCAATTCGACCATGAGTTGGACTCGCTCACCGCCAAGGGCATCAAAGGCCTGGTGATTGACCTCCGCGGAAACCCGGGCGGATTGCTCGAAACCGCCGCCGAAATGCTGAGCCGATTTGTGGAGAACAAGACCGTGCTCACCATGAAGAAGCGGGATGACAAAGAAGTGGTCAAAACCTACTCCGGCGCAGTGCGAGAATGGCCGTACAAGATCGCGATTCTGATGGACGAAAATTCCGCCAGCGCCGCTGAGATCTTCGCCGGTGTTCTGCGCGACTACGGACTGGCGACCCTCGTCGGTACCCACAGCTACGGAAAGGCCTCCGTCCAAAATCTTTACCCGTTGATCGACAAAAGTAGCGCGAAGATCACGATAGCCAAGTACTACTTGCCAAACGGCGACTTTATTGGTCGCAAAGTAGATGACGACGGCGTGTACGTGAGTGGCGGTCTGGCTCCCGACGTTCCCGCCACCCTTGACCTAGACAAAGATCCCGTAGCGGGCGACCCTAAGACAGACACTCAGTTAGCGAAAGCGATTGAAGTGGTACTGAAACACTAACGCCACTCACGCATTCGCGTAACGAGCCATTAACTCGGGCCACGATCCTTCGGTGATCGCGGCCCGAATCTCTTCCATCATGCGCGCGTAGAACGCCAAGTTATGCAGAGTCATAAGCCGCGCGCCAGTCGGCTCCTTGGCTTTCAGAAGATGGCGCAGATACGCCGGTGAATACCGTCCCGTCGAGGCCGGGAAGGCGCTATCGGGATCTATCGGGGTCTTCATCTCGGCGTACTGGGCGTTCATGGCATTCACGCGGCCCCGCAGCGTATAGAGCACGTGGTGGCGCGCCATGCGGGTGGGCAACACACAGTCGAACATGTCAATGCCGCACGCCACGGCGTGCAAGATATCTTGCGGATGGCCCACTCCCATCAGGTACCGAGCTTTGTCCGCGGGCAAGAGGGGTGCCGCGAGCTTCACCACCGGATACTGCATTTCGGTTGGCTCACCCACGCTGACGCCGCCCACGGCGAACCCGTCAAACGGGAGTTCCCCCAGAAACGCGGCACTTTCCCGACGGAGATCCTCGTGAACCCCACCCTGCACAATGCCAAAGATCGCCGGTCCCCCTTCGGTTCGCCGAGACAGATTCCTTGGCGCCCAGGCGTGGGTCCGTTCCATCGCCCGCGCCGCAGTTTCCCGAGAACAAGGGTAAGGCGGACACTCGTCCAGCGCCATTGCGATATCGACGCCCAATTGCGTCTGGATATCGATGCTGCGTTCTGGTGTGAGACGATGCCGTGAACCATCCAAGTGCGACTTGAACGTAACCCCATCATCGTCGATCTCGTTCATGCTGCTGAGCGACATCACCTGGTACCCACCGGAGTCGGTGAGAATGCTTCCCTTCCAACTCATCAATTCGTGTAGGCCCCCAAATCTCTCCACCAGATCGGCCCCGGGTCGCAGCGAGAGGTGGTAAGTATTCGCCAGGACCTGTTGAAACCCGAGGTTTTCAAGATCCTGGGAATCGACCGTCTTCACCGTGCCCGCCGTGCCCACCGGCATGAAAAAAGGCGTTTCGACCGTGCCGTGGGGAGTGTGTAGCCTGCCTCGGCGGGCGCCCGTGTGCGGGCAAGTACTCAGCAATTCGTAGGTAACGATACAAAGAGTTTACTGAGGATCAGCCAAAGGGGAAGGTTACTTTCTCCCATCGCGGTAACCTCATGGTAATGGTCCTTGCCTTGAGCGTGCTGACGATCGGAGCGGCTCTCCAATCGCAAACCCCTCCGAAAAATCCTCTCCCCACCCAACTTCCGCCGGGAACGATGCGCACGCCGCCGGGTACCCAAAAGAACTTCTCGGAACCCCGCATTGTACGAATCAATCCCAACGCGTCCGATTGGAACGATACGCGCAAGACCCCGACCGAACTGGCCAAGACCGCCGACCGCGCCCTCAATCAAGCCAACAAAATTTCCAACAAGTGGCGAATGATCATCTCCCTCCCCGAAGGCGTAGGGAACGCCGATGGGAAATGGAGCATTTACTCCCCATCCGCATGGAAATTGGAGGCAATTGACGCCACCGGGAAGGCGATTGATCTCACGACCCGCACCTACGTGGCCGACGGAAAGCGCTGGACCCGCACCGCTATGGGATCCTGGATTGCTCCGAAGCCGGTGTCCGCGTGGATGGCCACCACCGCATCCGTCAGCTTCGGAAAATGGACGCGGGGCTTTCCCGTCGCGCTTGCCGAGACCGTGGGAAGTCGGCGCCCATTTGTCCAGGCCCTTCTGCAAGGTGGAGCGGCGAACGGAATGAAATTCAAGGCTCAGGTTCGTACCGTCGGCGATGCCGGGAAGAAAATTACCAGCTACCGGATAGTCGGCACCGGAGGCAAAGGTGGAACCAATCAAGCCGAAATCGTATTTGAATCGTCACGTGGCCTGCCCGTCACGATTCGTAGTTTTGATGGCAATGCGGCGAAGCCTTCAAGACTCTTCTGGACCGCTCGCTGGGATTTCAGCGCTAACCAGACTTTTTCGGCAAAGGACTTCATCCTGCCGCGCAAGTAACCAGCCATCATGATTGCAACCATCCTTTCGACGTTGATTCTTGCGCCGTATTCCGTGGCCCTGATGCCGGATCCGGCCATACCGGCCCTCAATGAACAGAGTGGATTACTCAAGAGCAGCCGGTACCCGGGAGTGTTTTGGGCGCACAACGACAGCGGGGATCAGCCCCGAATCTTCGCGTTTCACGCCGATGGTCAAGCGATCGGTGCCCCAAAAAACAAGCCTTACGAAGGAATTCGAATCGACGACGCAACTAATAGCGACTGGGAGGATATCGCTTCCGACGGCGATAACCTCTACATTTCGGACCTTGGAAATAACGGAAATGCTCGCCGAGATCTGGCGATTTACGTGGTTCCCGAGCCCAACCCGCTGGTGATCAAGCACACTTCTGCGCTCAAGCGAATTCCGGTGGTCTACGATGATCAACCCGAGTTTCCGCCGGCTCAAGATTTTCACTGGGATTGCGAGGCGATATTCTGGCGACGCGGAAAGCTGTTTGCCATCACCAAGCACCGGGTGGGCCACTCCCTACCTGGCACGTCGGCCGCAATCTATGAACTCCGATCCCAGGATGCCAACCGTTTGAATTCTTTCCGGCGCATCGCTACCGCAAGCGGTTTGCCGGGTTGGGTCACTTCCGCGAGTGTGTCTCCCGACGGGACCAAGCTTGCCGTGCTCTGCGATCGACCCAAGAAAGCTCTGCTGATCGTTGACCTAAATCTTCCCGCAGCAAAATGGCTGGCCAGCCCGGTGGCGAAACTGGACTTACCGTCCGATTGGGGCCAAACCGAGTCCGTCACCTGGGATTCACCAACCGGACTGCTGGTAGGCCACGAGACCGGCGACCAGTAACCGGTTCGGTAACATTCCCGGGTGAGTAAACGCCCACTTTTAGCCGAAGATTTGCTTCGGCTTGTCTTTGTTGCTGACCCCCAGCCCAGCCCCGACGGCTCGACGATTCTTTTCCAGCGAAAGCGGATTGATGAGAAGAAGAAGTACCAAACTTCGCTGTGGACGGTAACTCTGGGTGGCGAAGCGAAGCCGTTGACGCGCGAGAAAGGCGGTGCCGGTGCCGGGCGATGGTCCCCGGACGCATCTCAAATTGCTTTCATTGCGGATCGTGACGAATCTGGCGCGCAGATTTATCTGATTCCGGCTCACGGGGGCGAAGCGTTTGCCTTAACCCACCTACCCGAGGGCAGTATCGGCGAGTATGCGTTCTCTCCGGATGGCACGCAGATTGCGTTCGTTTACCGAGCTGCGGTACCGGGATTTACGAAAGCTGACATAAAGGCTCGCAGCGAAAGCGGCGCGGTGGAACCGCCGTTGATTGCGAACGATGTGAACTACCGCCGAGATGGCGATGGCTACTACGCCGACCAACGATTTGCTCTGTACTTGGTCCCCGTTCCCGGGCATCCGACCGGTAGCCCGGTGGACGCGAAGTTACTTTACAGCGCGGCGGTTGACGGTGAATATTCGTTCGACTGGCATCCTTCAGGCAGCCACCTGATCGTCGCCCATTCCGCCTCCAAAACACCCTTTAAAGACATCCCGAATTCTCAGCTGTATCGAGTCTCGCTAGACGGTTCGGCCGAGCAACTCCCGGGGCTACCTCGAGGGGACAAGTCCGTCCCCCGCTACTCTCTCGATGGGCAGTGGATTGCGTACGCGGGGGACGAAGATGAAAGCGATCCTTGGGGAACCCGTAACACGCGGATTTACCTGGTGGAGGCGAACGGCGGAACCCCGATTGACTTAACCGGCGGCACCGACCTGGACATGGCCGTCGCGACCCTCAGCGACTCGGCTGAAGCCGCATTCGGCGCCAAGCTGCGATGGCATCCTGATGGATCGGGCCTGTACGTCGAGGTGGGCTCATTTGGAACTTCTCAAATCGGCTTTGTGCCGGTCGGTGGTGGTTGCGCACTCCTAACGGAGGGAAATCACAGCATCAAGATGGGCGGACTCTTTGCCGACGGTCGCGTCGCTGGCACCGTTTCTACCCCGGTGAAAGTGCCCGAAGTCTGCATCGTCGAGCCAGAACTGATTACCGGTCAGTACGTGCCAAAGCTCCTGACCGACTTTAACGCCGATTTCCACGAGGAAGTCGAAGTGGTCGCGCCGGAAGAGCACTGGGTGGACACTACCGATGGTCTGAAAGTGCACGTGTGGGTGCTGCGCGGACGCGGCGACGGCCCCCGACCGGCTTGTCTCAACATTCACGGCGGCCCGCACACGCAGTACGGCTGGACCTTCTTCCACGAACTCCAAACCTACGCTGCTGCAGGTTATACCGTGGTCTACAGCAATCCGCGCGGCAGTAAGGGCTACGGCGAGGATTGGTGCGCGGCGATCAAGGGCGACTGGGGCAACAAGGACTGGCAAGACATTCAGGCCGTGACCGAGTTTATGAAAGCCGACCCCGCTATCATCACCGAGAAGATGGGCGTGATGGGCGGAAGCTACGGCGGCTACATGACCAACTGGACGATCGGGCATACCCACGACTTTGCCTGCGCCGTCAGCGATCGCTGCGTCAGCAACATGGTCAGCATGGCCGGGAACAGCGACTTCCCCTTCAATAAGGACGGATACTTCAAGGGCGTGGCCTGGGGATCGCTCGAAAAGATCGCCGAACTATGGCGACAGAGCCCCATCGCGTACTTCGAAGGCGTCAAGACTCCCACCTTGGTCATCCATTCCGTGGGCGACCTTCGCTGTAATGTTGAGCAGGGTGAGCAGGTGTTTACCGCCCTCCAGATGGAGGGCGTGCCGTCCCGGTTTGTCCGCTATCCGGCATCCACTTCGCACGGACTTTCTCGTTCTGGCCCCCCGGAACTGAGATTGCACCGCATCGGGGAGTACCTGGAATGGATGAAGCAGTGGCTCAGCTGAGCTGAGCCACTGCGGGATTAGTCCTTCCAGTCCGCGACGAAGATATTGGTTTCGCCGCGGACTTTTCCGTTTCGATTACTGGCGAAGACGATGTGCTTGCCATCGCGCGTGAACATCGGAAAGCCATCAAACTCGGGCGAGAATGTGATCTGCTGCAGGTCCGTCCCGTCGGTCTTGATGGTGAACAGATTGAATTCCCGCCCCTTCGGATCTCCGTAGTTGGAGGAGAAGATAATCCGCTTTCCATCGGGATGCATGAACGGAGCAAAGCTGGCGCAGCCCAAGTGGGTGATCTGCTTTTTGTTGTCGCCATTTGCGTCCATCGTCCAGATTTCTAGTTTTGACGGCCGAATCAGATGCTCGGCGTGCAGCTCACGGTAGTCGGCAAAGTCCTTCTCCGTGGCAAGCGTGTCTCGACGATAAACGATCGTCTTACTATCCCAACTGATGAACGGACCTCCATCGTAGCCTTCCTGGGTGGTGATGCGCTTCACGTTCTTACCATTGAGGTCGGAGCGATAGATTTCAATGTCCCCCTCAAAGTCGCCGGTCCACACCATGTACTTACCGTTGGGGGCAATGGTGGTTTCCGCGACGTAGCCGTCCCGTTGAACGACGGTTTCCCAGGCCTTAGGAACCTCGCCTGCCTTGCCAACTTTGGCGCGATACATCGAAAAATTGGGATTCACCATCCAGAGATAGCCCTTACTCATATCCAGCGGTTTCTGCGGCCCGGGGTCCTTGGCGTGCGTGCTGCTGAAGTAAACGTACTTGCCGTCGGGCGTAAAGTAGCTACAAGTCGTGCGCCCCAACCCCGTGCTCTTAAGAGTCTTGCCCGAACCATCCGCGTTCATGGTCATGATCTGCTCGTCGGGATACATCGGTTGGCGAGTTTGGTAGGTGATCGATTTACCATCCGCGCTCCAATACGCCTCGGCATTTTGACCGCCAAAGGTGAGCTGGCGAATGTTCGTGAGATGGGGCTCATCCGCGCGGTTCGCCACCGGCGCATTGTCTGGCCATGCGGTGGCTTCTTGCTGCGCTACCCAACCGCCGATTTCGTCGTACTCGGGAAGGTAGACGCCACTGCATCCGGCTTCGTGAACATGAACGGGGGCAGCAAAGCCCGCCGCGACAAGAAGAACGGCACTAATCACACTATAAGCATGACAAACCAGCGTCGTCCGGCGAATGAGATTTTCGCCGGTAAGTTAGCTTAAATGACGATGGTGATTTATCGACCGCGCCCGAACCGCTTGGGTCCTTTCCGCTTTTCCCGACCAATATCTCGTTGCGCGGTTCCGGCGATGCCCGCCATTTCCCGGAGGGAATGGATTTCGTCGCGGACCTTGGCCGCCTTCTCGAATTCCATCGACTTGGCGAGGTCCTTCATGTCCTTTTCCAGGGCGGCGATGAGGATCGGAATATCCTCGACCCGAATTGGCGTGCCGTCTTTGCCCAGCTTCTCCATGGTTTCGGCGCTGTACTGGCTCGCTACGTCTTCCACCGCATCGTAAGAACGCACGGTCTCCCGAACCATCTTCTTAATCGTAACCGGCTGGGTTCCGTGCTCTTCGTTATAACGAACTTGGGTTGCCCGGCGGCGCGAAGTTTCGTCCAGCGCCCGTTGCATGGACCCCGTGATGACGTCGGCGTACATGATGACCCGGCCATCTACATTTCGGGCGGCACGACCAATGGTTTGAATGAGGGAGGTTTCGCTACGGAGAAAGCCTTCTTTGTCGGCGTCCAGAATCGCCACGAGCGTTACCTCCGGAAGGTCCAAACCTTCCCGGAGAAGGTTGACCCCAACTACGACATCGTAGATTCCCAGTCGCAGGTCCCGCAGGATCTCGGGGCGATCGAGCGAATTGACGTTGCTGTGAATGTAGTTGACCTTGACCGCCAAATCTTGGAGATAGCCCGTGAGATCCTCCGCCATCTTCTTGGTCAGGGTCGTGACGAGAGTGCGCTGACCCAATGCAACCCGCTTTTGGATCTCGTTGATCAGGTCGTCAATCTGCCCCTTCGTCGGGCGGATATCCACTTCGGGGTCGACGATATAAGTCGGGCGGATGATCTGTTCAACCACCTGACTCTGAGTTTCCGCTTCGAATGGCCCGGGCGTCGCGCTCACGTAAACGACCTGCGGAACCCGCTCCAGAAATTCCTCAAACTTGAGCGGTCGGTTGTCGAGGGCACTCGGCAATCGAAAACCGTAATCAACCAGCACCGATTTTCGGCTCCGGTCACCGTTGAACATGGCGCGCACCTGCGGCAACGTTTGGTGGCTCTCGTCGATGAAGACGATTGCATCGCTCGGTAAGAAGTCGAGAAGCGTGTACGGCGCGGTTCCCGGCGCCCGCCCATCAAAGTAGCGACTGTAATTTTCGATCCCGTTACAGAACCCAACTTCCTTCATCATCTCCAGATCAAATTCGGTGCGCTGCCGAATCCGTTGCGCTTCCAAAAGTCGCCCCTGGGCCACGAACATGGCCTCCTGGGCATCCAATTCAGCTCGAATCTGTCCGATCACATCGTCCATCCGTTCCAGCGGAGTGACGTAGTGAGTAGCGGGAAACACTGATACCTTGGTCGGCTCATCGAGCACTTCTTGGGTCAGCGGATCAATGAGACGAATCCGCTCAATTTGATCTCCAAAAAACTCCACGCGGGTGACGATTTCTTCGTCCTTTGGCTGAATTTCCAGGGTATCTCCCCGAACCCGAAAGCTTCCGCGTTCCAGGGTAAGCGCGTTCCTCGCAAACTGCATTTGGGTGAGTTTTTTGAGAACTTCGTCCAGCTCAATGGTGTTGCCCGTTTCAAAGGTGACGACGGCTTCCGCGTATTCGGTCGGTGAACCCAGACCATAGATGCAGCTCACCGAGGCGACCACGATCACATCTCGCCGTTCCAGCAACGTATGAGTAGCGGCGTGGCGAAGGCGCTCAATCTCCTCGTTCGTGCTCGAGTCTTTTTCGATGTACAAGTCAGCCCCGGGCACGTAGGCTTCTGGCTGATAGTAGTCGTAATAACTAATGAAATACTGAACCGCATTTTCGGGAAAGAACGCCCGGAATTCTTGGCATAGCTGAGCGGCGAGGGTTTTGTTGTGAGCAAGAATGAGCGCGGGCCGTTGGGTGCGCTCGATCACGCTCGCCATGGTGTATGTCTTTCCCGTTCCGGTCGCACCTAGCAAGGTTTGGAATCGATATCCCGATTCCAAGCCATCCACAAGGCCCGCGATGGCCGTGCCCTGATCACCCTTGGGACTGAAATCCTGGGCCAAAGCTAAGCGGTGGTCGTACGTGACAAATCCCATAGGTCACCTTTAGTCTACGTCTTTTATCACCGTAATCCACCGGGCCCACCGCTCGGAATTCAAAATTTCTTGCCGAAGGGGATCCGTGTGGTTGGGGGCGGCAAAATCGGTCCACGTCTGGATCCTCATCTTCTCGGATCGGAATGGGTCGGGGTTGCCCAGTAAACGGTGAACCGTCCGGTAGGTTCTCAAGATGGCTCCGATGCGTTGACTCGGATAGGCGCGTAGGAGCGATCGCTTGAGCTCAAATTCGTCGCTACCGAGGGCGCGAGATTCCGAGATTCCCTCCCCCGCGAAGGTATTTGCCCGCAGAATCTTGCGCGAATAAGGATGGTAGAGCGGCAGTTCGCGCACCGGCGATACCGAGTTTCGATTGACCAGCCAATTAGTCACGTCGTGATCGAGGTGTCCCTGCTCAAAGGCGACGGTGACCGGGTGAGTGATACTGCGGGATGCGAGCCAGGCGGCTAGTGGAGGCTTGTACGTTCGCCAAGTCTCGATGAGCTTTCCGTCGGGCGCGGTCAAAAAGGTGAGGTCGGTGATGCCAGTTCTCGCCATTACGGCCCGACTTTCGGCTTCGCGCTCCGACGTGGAGTGCATCCAGATCGCACTCACCGAGATTCGCTGCGCCACCAACCAGGCCATCCAGCCGATAATGGCGATTTCGTCATCGGGATGAGGAAAAACAAAACCCCAACGGTTACGAGGTTCGGGGCAGAAAACGACGGGCTGACTCATTCCGACCAAAGTTTTCTAAGCGCTGCGGTCGTAGAGCGTCCCGCAAGCGTTTCCATGATCACCACGTCGCCCCCGTACGACCGCACAATCTTCGCTTCGGGTAGCTGATCCTCCGTGTAATCACCGCCTTTGACGTGGACTTCGGGCCGCAACTGCGAAATGAGATTTTCCGGGGTGTCTTCTTCAAACGCCACTGCGCCATCGACGACTCGCAACGCTTCCAGCACCGCGATTCGATCGTCCAAGAAATGAATCGGGCGGTCTGGCCCCTTTCCCAGTCGTCGCACGCTGGCATCGCTATTCACGCCCACAATGAGTAAATCTCCCAACTGTCGCGCTTGCGTCAGATACTGAACGTGCCCGGCATGCAGGATGTCGAACACTCCGTTGGTAAAGACCAACTTCCGCCCTGCCCTTAACTCCAGCGCATTTTCCAGGGTCACCGGAGGGCCTCCTGCAGGGTTACCAGCACCGCATCGGCAGATATCTGCGCCAGACCGTCGGGGTGGTAGTGGCAGCGATTAATCTGACCGTAGGGACACGAGCGTTGCGGACGGGTGATGCTGTACAGTCCGATTGCCGGGATATCCATGGCGGCAGCAAGGTGCGTGCTACCGGTATCGCCCCCGACGTGCGCGCTTGAGAGTCGAATGAGGGCAATCAATTCGGCGACGGAAGTTTTGCCGATGAGATCGATAAAGTTGCCCCCGGCCGCGCGAACCTCGTCCCCGGCGGCGCGATCTGCGGCGGCGGGCCCTCCCACCAGCACCACCGGTAGGTCGATTCCGTTCATCAACTGGGCAAAGTGAGCGGCGGGCCACCGTTTGGATTCCCACCCGGCGCCGGCGTTCATGACCACAAATCGGCCCACCACCCCCGCCTCCTTCAGTTTTTGCCGGACGGAAAGCACACTCTCCTCCAAGGGTTTGAGCCCAAATTCCGCCCGATCGTCCCCGGCCATCGCTCCCGCGGCACGCACCACATCCAAATACTGATCCACGATGTGGAACGAGGTCAGATCGGGCAGGACCGGGTGACAAAAAAGCCGCGAGCCCTCGCGCTGCCAGTGATAAGCCAGCTTTTTCCAGCAATAGGCCGTGGCAATGATCCAGCCGCTTTTAAAAAGCCCCTGAAGATCGAAACCTACGTCAAACGTTCCGTTAAGCTTGGGCCGAGAAAAGCCTTTGGGCTTAAACACGACCACTTCATCCACCGCCGAGCAAGCCTGGACCACCGCGGCAAATCGCGGATCGACCACCCACGTGATATGAGACTCGGGCCATTGACGCTTCAGCGCAACGGCAGCCGGCAGCGTGCAAACAACGTCGCCGAGTGCGCTCAAACGGGAGATGAGAAACCGGGGTGATTCAGCCACGCGCGGCTCCTTCTAATCCAACCTGCCGACCAAGCTGCGCCCGCGCCGCATCCAAAATCGCGGTGGCCGATACATCACCTGTCCGGCTTCCCGCGTGAAGCACCGTGGCATTGTCGGAGTACGGTCGAAACCGCGCCGGATCGGTGGGACCAAATACGCTCACCACCGGCGTACCAACCGCCGCCGCCATATGACCCGTTCCGGTATCTGCCGCCAGATGGATGGCGCTAGAAGCCACCAGCCGCAAAGTGTCCTTCAGCCGCAACTTACCCACCAAGTCTTCCCCCACCGCCGGATGGGGATCGGTACGTCCACCCAGAAACGTCACGTGAAATCCCTCCGCCATCAGCTGCGACGCCACGACTTCCCATTGCGACAACGGATACGCCTTCTCCGCCGCGCCCGCGCTCACCGAGATCGTCACCAATTTCCCATCTCGCTCGGCCCCGCCATCCGGCAATATCGGCTGCTGCGGCATTGGAAAATCTCCCAGATGGTTGATCACCGTGTGGTTCCACTCCACCGTGTGCATGGGTTGCGATGGTCGTGGCAAAACCGGATTCAACATCCGGGCGAGGGAATCGGTCGCATCCGCCGCAATCCGTCGTTTTGGCTTTGCCAACCGCAGGCACAACGCCGTCTTGCTGTGACCCTGCAGGTCAAAACCGAGGTCAAACCGCAACGGTCTCAGCCGCGCATATTTCTGAACCTGCTCCTGCCACGTCCGCGGACTCCACCGCGCCTGCTTCCATCGATCCCGCGGAAACTCCACCCGCTGCGTCACCAATCGGTGGCGATCGATCACCGGCGCGCACCGACCCTCCACCGCCCAGCAAAGGAACGCATCGGGATGCCGCTCCCGTATCGCCGTCGCCGCCCACGCCGCCATCACGCAATCGCCGATGGCGGAAAAGCGAACTAGCAAAACCCTCGGCGCGTCCATCTCAGTTCGTTTGACCGGGAACGAGGCCCGCCCGGCGCGCGCTCTTGTAGCGATCGTGCAACCACAAATACTGCTCGGGATACTCGCGCACCACCCCTTCCAGCGCCTCGTTGATCTTAGCCGTAATTCCCTCCGGCGTGGTCTCCGCCCCGTCCAGATTGATGACCGGCTTCACGATGATCTTATACTGACCCACGCCCGTGCGAACCCCAAACACCGGCAAAATCGCCGCGCCTGTCCGCAAGTGAATCACCGCCGGCCCCATCACCGTTCCGGCCGGAATGCCGAAAAACGGCACAAAACACTCGTCCGAATTCTGATCCGGCAACAAAGCCACCGCCCGATTCTGCCGCAACTCCGACATGATGCTTCGAATCGCCGCGCCCCGGCTCAGCACCTTCACCCCTGCCCGCTCGCGGATTCCGTTCAGCATCGCCTCCAGCCCGTCGTCATCGGCCGGGCGAGAAACCACCGTCAACGGATATCCCATCGCCGTGGCCCAGTGCGCCATGCGCTCCCAGTTGCCAAAGTGCGCCGTGACCCCCAGCACGCCCTTGTTCAAGCTCAGCGCCGCCTCCAAATGCTCCTGCCCCGTCATGGTGCAGCTGCGAATAATGTCCTCGTTCGTCCGGATCGGCCACCGCAGAAAATCGCCCATGATCCGCCCAAAGTGCCGAAACACCTCCAGCGCCGTCTCGTGAACCTTAGCGTCGCTCCACTCGGGGAACGCCAGCTTCAAATTCGCATAGGTCCGCTCGCGATGCTTCCGGTCGAGGCGATAAAACAGCACCCCCAACTTGGCCCCGCGACGCTCACAATCGGCATCCGTCCCCTTCTGAAAATACCGCTGCGCCCGCAGAAACATCCGACCCGCGAAGCGGTTCAAAATTGCGCGCCGGTTTTGCTTAAATCTCTTCATTCGGTCTCGAGCTTGTGGATGAGCCAATCGGCAAACGCTGCCGGTTCGATGGTAGCTGTCTGGCGAACCACCACCCACCGCACCCGCGCCCCGTCGGGATGCACCCGCAGTTTCACCCAGTCTTTTTCCGTCACCACAACCGTGGCTCCTTCTTCATATCCTTCCAGTAAATTACCAGCGTTGAGCGGATCGTGATCGGGGAGGTACCGCGTGGTGGCGGGCGGCACCCCGCCCAGCTCGGTCACCGTCGCCAAAAACCGCTCGGGATTCGCAATCGCCGTCAGCAGGTGGAACGCCTCGCCCAGCGACTGACTCGCCGTGCGATGGTAATGAATCTGGTACTTAGCGCCAAAGGTCACGCTGGAATAGCGGATCGCCGAGGGCGACTCCCGGTATGGTCCCGCCGGCAAACACCGGTAGTTTCGCGACGGCGATGCAATCAGCAGTTGCACCCGCGTTTTCAGCCGCAAATGCTGAAACCCGTCGTCCATCACCAAAACTGAATCCGGATCCCGCGCGTACGCCAGTTCCGCCGCTCGAACCCGGTCCCGACCCACTACCAGCGGCACCCCCGGCAAATGCTCCCGAATCACCGCCCCTTCGTCGCCCCAAACTTTCGCGTCCAAATGCGCATCATCGGGAGCAAACTGGGCATCCGATTCGTGATCACTCCCGTACCCACTCGCCCCCACGATCACCGCGTACCCGCGATCCATCAGCAGTTGCGCCACTGCAATCGTCACCGGCGTCTTCCCGTTCCCGCCCACCGTCAGATTGCCAATGCACACCGCGCGCGGATGCGGCTGAGCCGCGGTTTTCCATCCCCAATCGTAAACTTTTCGGAACAGAATGCTGCCCAGCTCGTACAGCAAGCTCACCGGAAGCAACAAAAGCCGCGCCAACCGGGCCGAAAAGCGGTCGCTATGCCAAAGCGTTTCCACCTATTCGATCCTCCACTTCATCGGCGCGTCTTTCGGCCGATCGCGGCGGATTTCGACGTCAAACCGGGCCGCCGTCACGCTGTACTGATCATTAAAAACCGTCCACCACGTCTCCATTTGGTCCGCCCGCAAACGAAAGCCGAAGTCGATGATGGAGTACTCCTCCATGGGCAGACTGGCGCGGGTGACCCCGGTCCAAATGAGGGCAATTTGCACGGAAACCTCTTGCCCCGCATATTCGCCGTCTTCGGCCAAATCGTCGTAGTCAACGTAAGCGGTAAGGGTGCGACTCCCCGCTTTCCACACAAATTCGGTGATGGTGGCGTCGTGCAGGGTGGGATAGTAACCAAAGAGGTGACGTAGCAGATCGCCATCGGTTGTGTCGGCCCAAAGATCCCCCGGGGCCGGTTCTGGCGTTGCGCGCTCCTCCATTTCCCTATTGTGAAGCGTCCTTATAAATACGTTTTATGCCGACCCTTTTTGAACGCATTTTAGCGCGGGAGACTCCCGCCGATTTCGTATACGAGGATGAGCACGTTTTTGCCATCCGCGATATCACGCCGGTGGCTCCGGTGCACATTTTGATCATCCCCAAGGCCCCCATTTCCGGCGTCGCCGCCGTGCCCGAGTCGGGCGACCACCAGCATTTGCTGAACGCCGCAAGACTGATCGCCGAGGCGGAAGGACTCACCGACGGCTACCGCCTAGTCATCAACCAAGGCGAAGCCGCCGGCCAAACCGTCCCCCACCTCCACGTCCACCTACTAGGAGGAAGACCCCTCACCTGGCCCCCGGGTTAGGCTGCGAGAGTCCCCTATCCGGCTTCAAGACGGCGTACGGATTCTGTCGCAAAGTCTCGGTCCATGGTCAAGCCTCAAAACTCCCCTCTCCCTTCTGGGGGAGAGGGGGTCCCGCCAATACTCAATCTCTTTTGATTGTTCATGCCGTGATCTTCAAAAGTCTAATAGTGACATCATCAAATGAAAACCGGAGATTTTTAATAATCACTTAGCCTTCTACCGCGCAAAACGCCTCTCCTAGCGATTTGGGCGAACTTAACCCAGTAAAAGTACGGCGCTCTGCGAAGTACCCCGGGTAATCGACAACAATGCAGACCAGAAGGCGCCGACAAGAGTGTCGGCGCTCCCAGGTCGATTCCCAGGAGCCAACTACGGGTTGAGGGTGCGGCCGTAGCCGTCGAGGCGGACGCCGCCGACTAGGATCACGATGCCATCGATGAACGACCAAACCGCGCCGACTCCGCACGGAAACAGGAGCAGCTGGATGACGCCGATGGCGCTGTAGCCCAGGTACATGCGGCCCACGCCGGGCAAAATGAGCTGCAAAATGCCCGCCAGCACCCGGCTGCGGTCGCTCATTCCGTTGGAATAGTTGTGGATCTGAACGTAGGTGGGAGCCACCGGATAGGTGTAGTTAGGCGTGTTCCACGCGGTGGGAGCCCCAAAGTTGGCAGCCGGATCGGGCGCGGCGGGCACGGTGTTACCGCCCGGAATATAAGGCGGCGGCGTGGTGTTCGGCTGGTAAGTCGGCGGCACATTCGGGTTGGCGGGGATGAACAGCGGTCCCAGTTCGATGGCCTGGATGGCGGGCACCCAGTTAGCCAGCCCCGGCTTCCACACCATGGTCTCGCGCAGAATCACCTCGTCGCGGATGAGACTCTCCATGTCGTCGAGCGTAAGGGGGCCCAGCTGACCGTAATGCCCCACGTAATACCACTCTGCCGTCATCGGATCTCCAATAGTCGTAACGTTGTACCGCAGGGATGCCCCCGCTCCGCCATTCGGCCTACGTAAGATCCGCCGAGCGAGCCACCACCACCCGAACCGCCGCGGGTCGGCATGAGAAATGGATCGGCGTACGCAGCCCCACTTCGCCATCCACGGTCACCCGCTTGGTCGGCGTCGTCTCCAGCCGTCCCTCCCGAAACTCCGCGCCGAACACCTCGCCCAAGTTGCGCTGGGTCCCACTGGCCAACCGAACGGCCAGCTTGATAAAGGCCGACTTAGAGGTAGTTTGCAGGGCATACATGGTCAGCCGTCCATCGCGAATGCCTGCCTCCGGCGACAAGCGAAACGGCCCAGCGTGGTACCGACCGTTGCCAACCACGATCTGCAGGGTTTCAAATTCGTGCTCCGCTCCGTCCAGCGTCAATCGGGCGCGGAAAGCCGAAGCCTGCCCCAAGGCACGGGCCAGGGCAAACAGGTAGACCATCCGGCCGTACTTCCGCTTGGCGTCGTTGGTAAGGGCATCGGCGATCTTGGTGGTGAGGCCAACGGTGGCAATGTTGACGAAGTAGTCGTCATCGATGGTGGCGATATCCACCGGCAGGACATGACCGGAGGTGAGAATATTCACGGCTCCCTGCACGTTGAACGGGATCTCCAGGTCGCGGGCAAACGCATTCCCCGTCCCCAGCGGCAGCACCCCAAGGACGGTGGGCTGGTTGACAAAAAGGTGGATGATGGAGCTAAAGGTGCCGTCTCCCCCACCCGCCACGACCATCGGAACGCCAGACCGGATTGCCGATTCGGCGGTGCGAATCAGTTCGGGGACGGTGCGAAACTTGCGGGCGGACACCAGTTCCACCCCGGCCGCACGCAGGTCGGTTTCGGCAGCGGCAAACCACTCCTTCCCGCGGCGGGACTTATCGTTCACCAGCAGTACCGCGCGGTTAGGGGGGCTTTCCATCCCGTTAAGCTACGCCGCGGGGTCGGCAGGCGTCACGGCAACCGGATCACCGAGGCGAATCGTGGGTCCTTGGGCGCCCAGACGAGGGATGAGATTCATTCCGAACATGACCTTGCCTTCAATGGTGCGGAACTGGGCGAGGGTCGTGAGGGGTTCGGAACCGGTGCGCTCTCCGGTGGCCTGGTCAATGGTCGGCACCTGGCAGCGGGCGCAGAGTTTATTGCCAAGCGCCGCGAGTTCACCGATTTGGTAGTGACCAAAGGTGTCCTCCGCCCACGGCTCGCCGGGGATACCGGAGACGACAACGTTGGCGCGGAAGCGGTCCATCGGGATAGGAATCAGAAGGCGCTGATTGAGGTCGGCCAAAGAGGTGTCGTTGGCCAGGAGAATGGGAAAGCCGTCGGCAAAGGAGACGCGGTCGCCGGGATCGGCGAAATCGGGGGAAACGGGGCGGTCCGTAGCCGACCCCATGCGGACAAGGCGAACGGGTTCTTGGAGGTGTCGGCTAAGCCAAGCATCGGCTCGGTAATCGCCCCCGTAGGCAAGCACGGTGGAATTCCAAACCGTCACCGGCTCCGGGTCGGCTTCCGGGAGGTTAGTGACGATGGATTCGCCCCGAGCGTTGGTGATGACGAGGGCATCCCCTTGGATTTGGGGACGGAGGGTAGCCATCGCCGGAATTTGGCGCTGACTACGGAAGACGTTGTCTTGGCCCACGATCATGTAGCGGCGATCGTGACGCAGGCCCTCGCGTTCTACCGCCGACTCGGTGAGGGACACTCCCGCCAATCCCTTTACGGGATAGATGAATAATCCGGTGATGGTGCCAAGGGAGCGGGCGGAACTCACGGGACGGGTGTACCCGGTGCGGGCGATTCGTTCAAAATGATGCCATGCCTCTGAATATTCGGCCCAACGTTTTGGCGATGTCTCCCTACGTGCCCGGTAAGCCGATTGAAGACGTAAAGCGGGAACTGGGGCTGGAGCGCGTGATCAAGCTGGCCAGCAACGAAAATCCGTTCGGCCCGTCGCCGCTGGCAGTGGAGGCAACCCAGAATGCCGCGTTGCGGATGCACATGTATCCAGACGGAGCCGCGCGGTCGTTGCGAGAGGCGGTGTCGCACAAGTTCGGGGTTCCGTACGAAAACATCTGGGTGGGAAATGGCTCGGATGAGCTAATTCATCTGATCGGATTACTGTTTTTGGGCAACGAGACGGACGAAATGATGATGTGCGACCCGGGATTTAGTCGCTACGATGCGAGCGCCTACCTAGCGCCATCGAAGCTGATCAAGGTTCCGACGAACGTCCGGTTTGAGCACGATCTAGAAGCAATGGCGGCAGCGGTGAACGAGAATACGCGGCTGATCTACATCGCCAATCCAAACAACCCCACGGGGACGGTGGTGACGAAGGCGGCTTTCGAGCAGTTCTTAGATCGCATTCCGGAGGATCTACCGGTCGTACTCGATGAAGCCTACATTGAGTTCGCGGAAGGAGCGGATACGCCGAACTCGCTGGACTATCTGCGGCAGGGTCGGAACGTGATTGGGCTGCGGACCTTCTCGAAGGCGTACGGATTGGCGGGGATCCGGGTGGGCTACGGCTGGGCCCCAGCAGCGATGATTGATGCCTACGAGCGGGCGCGGGAGCCGTTTAACGTCAATCTGCTAGCGCAGGCGGCGGGAATTGCGGCCTTGGATGATGACGCCCACATTCGAAAGACGGTGGCGAATAACTCGGCGGGATTGCGTCGGTTGCGAGATCTATTCCTCTCAGTGGGAGCGCGACCGGTAGAGAGTCACGCCAACTTTGCTTACGTTGACCTGGGGATGCCGGCGGACGAGTTCTATCTGAAATTGTTGCACAGGGGCGTGATCGTACGGGCGGGATCGCACGTGGGACACGTGAATTGTCTGCGCGTCAGCGTGGGGACGCCCGACGAAATGGACATTTTTGAGACCGAATTCTTAGCCGTGGCGGAAGAGTTGGGATTGCGGCAGTCGGTCCCGGCGTAACCAGAGGCGTAGGTAGACTCCTACTCCTAGCATGCATCCAACGCTGATTAAAATCGGATCGTTTGAAGTACCGAGCTTCGGCGTTATGATCGTGCTCGGTTTTCTGGCGGGATTGTTCCTGGCGATTAAGCGGGCCCCAAAGTACAACATCACTCCCGCTCAGGTTCAAGATGTCGCGTTTTACGCGCTGATCTCGGGGATTTTGGGTGCGCGGATCGTGTTTATCGCGCAAGAGTGGGGTTACTACTCGGCGCACTTAAATGAAGTTTTCAGCCTGCGATTTGCGGGCTTGACATCCTTCGGCGGATTGTTCTTTGGCCTGGCATCAATCGCTATCTGGTGCCGTAGAGCCAAGGTGCCGTTCCTGGTTCTCTGCGATATCTTCGCCCCGGCGTTTTTGCTAGCCCACGCCATCGGTCGGGTTGGCTGCTTGCTCAATGGATGCTGCTTCGGCGGCGTTTGTCCGGCGAACTATCCCGTTGGAATCCACATTGCCGGTGACGAGCGGCTCCACCATCCGGCCCAGATTTACGATTCGTTGATGAATCTGGTCGCCCTCGGACTGGTCCTTCAGGTGGAGAAGGTTCGGGCCTTTGCCGGGCAGATTTTCGCGCTGTTTATGATGCTGCACGGCTTGGCGCGGTTCATCTATGAGTTCTGGCGCGCGGGAACCGCCGAACAGGTGGCGCGCGGGGCGGCTAGCAGCACCTACATGGTCATCAGCGGTCACCAGTTGCCGATCACGGATGCGCAGGTGATGGCGCTGGTCATGATTTTGGCCGGCGGAATCATGTACTTCCTCTTCGCCCGGCGGACTCAACCGGAAGCGCGCGTTGCCGCGGAACCCAAGCTTGAGGTGGTCTGAGGCTGCTGGAAGCTTTTAAGGGGTTACGGATCTTAGTCGTGGGCGATCTCATGGTGGATCGCTACATTTTTGGGGATGTAAACCGGATTTCCCCGGAAGCGCCGGTAATGGTGCTGCACGAAACGCGGGTTGAGCACCGACCAGGCGGAGCGGCTAACGTCGCATTCAACCTGAAGGCACTGGGAGCAGACGTATCTGTGGTAGGCGTTGCGGGCGACGATGAAGCCGGACATCGTCTCGCGGAGGCGTACGATGGGTACGACATCCCCGGGTCCGTAATTATCACCGACCCAAGCCGACCCACCACCACCAAAACCCGGTTTCTGGCAGACAGAGCCCACCAGGTGTTGCGCTGGGATTCCGAAGTCAATACGCCCATCGGCGGTGAAACCAGTCGGAGAGTGGCGGCGGCGGTCGCGGAACATGCCCAGTCGGCCGACCTCGTGCTTTATAGTGACTACCAAAAGGGCGTGTTGACCGAGGAGACGGTGGCCGCGTCGGAGGGAGCCAAACGACGCATCGCGAATGCCAAACCCGGCACGATGGGCTTGTACCACGGCTTTGATTTGGTGACTTTGAACCGGCCAGAGTCGGTGGCACTGGTGGGGCATTCGTTTACCAAAGAAGAATCACCGACGATTGCAAACACCATCGCGGAGCGATTTGGCCTACGCGATGCCGTGGTGACCCTGAGCGGCGACGGCATGGCAAACCGATCGGGATGGGTGCCCGCGCGGCCGGTAGACGTGTTCGACGCGGCGGGAGCGGGTGACACAACGGTGGCGGCTCTCGCCCTGTATCTCACGGCATTTGGACAGCTGGATCAACGCGGATTGGAGCTCGCGAGCTACGCGTCGGCGGCGGTTGTACGGAAATCGGGGGTCGCAACCCCGGATGCGAGTGATTTAGCGGAGATTGACCGGGTATTCTCGCTATCCGTTAAATAGGAATCTTCCGCATGCGCATCAAGAACAAGGAAATCGCCCGTCGTCGTCACCGTAAGGAACAGAAAATCAAGGACGCAGCCCGCGAGCTGCGCGCCAAGTTTGGTGAGGACAAGCCGGGCGGAGCCGGAAACGCCACCGTTAAGAAGGCGGCTCCGAAGAAAGCAAAGAAGGCTGAGTAAGCCTCCTCAGTGGATTAGAAAAGTCCCGATGATTCATTCATCGGGACTTTTTTTATTGAAACTGGTCAGTCCTGTTTAGATCCGTCGCCGGATGATAGGTAGGAGACCACGGTTATCTGGCTGCCAATCACCGAGCATACGCTGAGGCCAAAGAGGAAGGCTAACGCTCCCCACCAGAGAATGGGTACCGTTCGTCGCCGAATCAGGCGGACCAGCAGCCACAGGGTGCATAGGCAGGCGCTCGAAATCCCAATCAAACCCAGGATCAGGAGCAAGTTCCAGTCGACCACGGGCGCATTTTACAGCCCTGAACGATCCATTGACCTGCACAGTTTTCGGCCTACCGGAACGGATTGCCTGGCGGGCACGTCGGTAGACTTGACCTATGTTGGCCGCGTTCTTAGTTACGGCATTTCAGGCGCCGATGAGTTTGACGCTCCAGCGCGGACTTGAGAATATTTGGAATGTTCAGGACACCACCCTGATCTCCAGCGATCCGGATACAAACTTTGGCGGATCCACCACGCTGCTGGGCGGCCCGGGGCGAACCATTTTGATCCGCTTCGGCGATATAAGCCGAATGGTACCGGCCGGAAAGCGGGTCGCCTCCGCGTCGTTAGTATTTCAACAACAAGCCGGATCACCGCCGAGCTTGCAATCTGCGAGCGTGATGCGACTGCCTTGGAATGAAGGGCCTCGCCACACATTCAGTTCCAGTTTTGCCGTGCCGGATCCGAAGGTGAAGCCCCGCCCACCGATGGGAGCCGCGACTTGGCGGGAGCGACAGGGACAAATTGCAGCGTGGGACCGACCGGGGGGATGGGGTCCGAAAGATGCGCGCCCAATCGAAGCCGCCAACGTTGAGATTCGCGACACTGCCGTTCTCATCACCGGCCTCGGCGATGCTGTCCAAGCCATGGCCAGTGATCCAGAGTCGAACTATGGGTTCTCATTGAGATTTTCGGCAAATTTGGAGTTTGGTTCGAGTGAAGCCGCGAAGAATCGACCCCGGCTTGAAATCACGCTTGAAGATTCCACCCCCATCGACCGAAAGGTGGACCTTGCCCTCACCGGATTTGCGACCACCGAAACCACGGCAAAAGCCACCGTGTTCAACGCCGGCTCAGGTCCGGTGTCGGGCTACAGCGTGAGCTTTCGGACCGAAGAAGGAGAAGTTGCGGTCCCGGGATTAAGATCACTAGCGCCCGGAGCGACGGCCGTCGTGGAGCACTCGATCAAGCCAGATCCGGCCCGACCAATTCGCTTACAACCCGTGCTGGCGCGGGTATTGGCGACGGGAGATACCGACCCGCGAAACGACGCATTTACGGGTTATGTTGGTGCGAAAACAATCAACTGCTCTCAGGCAGATGCCCGGCAATTCAATGAGACGTACCTAGGAGAAAGTCGATTTAGCTTTGCGCCCAGCGGAGCCGATGCAAGAATCAATTTTCAACAAGTGGAAGGCGGTCCGGACGGAGCCGAAGCAATGATAGCCGTTTACCGACAATTGTTTGGGAATAGCTTGGAGCAGTTTAGTAAGGGAGGAGGCGGATATCCCGGGTTTGTCGGGCTAAGCGGTTGGGGCGACACCAGGTTTGACGGCGTCGTGCCGGGACAGATCCCACTGCCACTAGTGCCGACTTCCTCACCGGTCTTCGATGTGAATCCGCTGGTGCCGTCTGGCCTTCTAAACATGACCGAAGTCGCGTACCTAAACCGAGACGCCGCAAAGCCTTGGCCGACCATTCCGAAGACCGTAATTTTGCGGGTGCAGGATCAACTGGGGCGTTCGCTACCGGGCACCCAGGTCAGTTTGACCAGCCGCACCGCCGCTGAAGCTCCTTCGACGACGGATATCACCGTTCCCGCGACAGGGTCGGTGATTTTGCCCAAGTTTCCGGCCACGGCGGACGAGGTGAAACTGAGCCTCAGTTTGAACGGAGAAACCGAAACCGCCCCGTTCTACGTTTGGCAGTTGGTCGACCAGGCGAGTCGAGGTAATCGCGACGTGGCATTCGTGGAGCTGCGGGCGAACCTGCCCGCAGCGAAGATTGATCACGCGACCGATCTGGCCGAAAACAAAGTCGTGACCGACTCTGCCAACACACCGCCTTCAAAGCTGATTGCGCTGACTCAGCGCGGTGGCAGCGCCGATGGAGTGGCGCTGCCCGCTGGCAAAGGCGCGTGGATTGAAATCGATCTGGGAAGAGACCGAACGATTGCCGAAGTAAATCTGAACTTTGCGGGAGACCAGATGTGGAAATCGTTCGACATCGTGGGTTACGGAACGGGGCAACCGGCATCGGAAGCAGGAGCCTTTGCCCAAGAAACGGATGCGAGAAATCGTACGGCACCGGTGGCCTACCGAGGTTCGGCGCCACGAATTCGGTACCTGCGCATCATCAATCGGACCGAAGCGCCGGGACGGTTGCAATCCATTCAGGTTCGCCCGGCAATTCTGTAATTCTCTCCTCAGAACCGCAACAGACACGTCCCATTCGGCTTAGAATGGGACTAAGAACATGAAAGCGGTGGTGATGGCGGGAGGAGAAGGGTCGCGTCTGCGGCCGTTGACAATTCACCGCCCGAAGCCATTGGTTCCAGTTGGAAACCGCCCCTTGATGGAGTTGATTTTGCGCCACCTATCGGCGCATGGCTTCCGCGAGGTCATTGCCACCGTGCATTATCTGGCGGACGAAATTGAGGCGCAATTTGGGGACGGATCGGATCTTGGCGTTCAGATCACTTACGTGTTGGAGGATTCACCGCTGGGAACGGCGGGAAGCATTGGCCATGCTTCTTCCCTGTTAGGCACCGACGAACCGTTTCTAATTGTCTCGGGAGACGCGCTGACGGATTGTGACTTCTCGGCCGCAATTCGCTTCCACCGGGCGAAAGGGGCCGCGGCCACCTTGGTACTGGCGCGAGTTCCAGACCCCCAGGAGTTTGGAATCGTCGTCAGCGCCGCGGACGGCAGGGTGGAGCGGTTTTTGGAAAAGCCGGATTGGACTTCGGTTTTTACCGACACGGTCAACACGGGCATCTACATCGTGGACCCATCCGTACTGAACCGAATTCCGCCAGATTTGCCGTGCGATTGGAGCAAGGATGTCTTCCCCGCCATGCTCGCCGAAGGGGAGCCGCTATACGCGTACGTCATGGATGGCTATTGGGCCGACGTCGGCACCCTAGAGCAGTATCGGCAAGTCCAGTGCGACTTCCTGGATGGGCGGATAAAGGTAGGCGACCATGGAGGTGGTGTCCACCAGGCAAGTCACTGCCGGATTGACGAAACGGCCCGCATCACCGAACCGGTGATAATTGGCCAAAACGTGAAAATCAAGCGGAACGCAACCGTAGGGCCGTACGCCATTCTGGGAGATAACTGCCTGATTGAGGAGGACGCGGAGGTCACGCAGTCCGTCTTGTGGGAGAGCGTTTACGTGGGCTCTGGTTCCGTGATTGAGGGAGCCGTAATCGGCGCGCGGGCCAACGTGAAGAAGGATGCCCGTGTTCACTCCGGGGCAATAATTGGCGATCGAGCGACCCTCGACGTTGGCGCGACGGTTCGTCCCAACGTAAAGGTTTGGCCGGACAAAGTGGTGGAGCGAGGCGGCGTGGTGACGTCCTCTTTGGTTTACGCGGCCCGATGGAGGGGATCTCTTTTCCGCGATTTGGGGCTCGCTGGCGTCAGTAACGTGGAAATGACCCCCGACGTAGCTTGCCGATTAGGAAGTGCGTTCGGAAGCGTATTCCCGAACGGTGCGCGGATCGTAACCAGCCGGGATGGCACGCGGAGCTCGCGGATGATTAAGCGGGCGGTGATCGCCTCTCTCTTGAGCGTGGGCTGTGATGTTTTGGACTTGCGGAGCGCGCCGGTACCGGTGGCGAGACACTTCATGAGCACCGGGTCGGCAGCGGCGATGATCAATGTACGCAAGTTGCCGACGAACCGTCGTGTGACGCTGATTGAAATGTTTGGGCCCCACGGAGAGTATCTGCGGCGCGACCTCATGCGAAAGGTGGAATCGACCTACCACCGGGAGGAGTTTAAGCGGATCGATTCGGATGACTTGGGCCAAATCAATTTTGCTTCCCGGGCGGCGGAGGAGTACACCGAGGACTACTTTAAGCACCTGACGGAATTGGACGTCGTCTCCCGCCTCCGGGTGGTGTGTGACTATGGTTACGGCCCGCTCGCGAACACCTTGCCGTCGATGCTAGATCGGATGGGAATTGATAGCATCGCCTTAAACGGGTTTTCTGATACCCGTCGCGCCCCTCGGACCCGCGAAGAAATCGAATCTCATACGCAGAATCTGCAGCACATCGTGCGCACCCTGGATTACGATCTGGGGGTCCTTTTCTTGCAGGACGGTGAGCGATTGGTATTGGTGGATCAGATGGGAGGAGTTCACGCGGGTATCAGTCTGCTGGCTCTCTTTACTCAAATGGTCTTGCCGTTACGACGGGAGAATGGGGTGGTGCTGCCCGCGACGGCGCCACGTAGCCTGGCTGACTATCTGACCGCCAAGGATGTTCGTGTCCTCACGGCGCGAATCGACCTGCGATCCCTGGAGGATGAGGCAAGTTCAGTAGGAATCTCGTTTGGGGGAGATCGAGACGGCGGCTTCATGTTTCCCCGTTTCCATCCCGGTTTTGATGCCGCATTTGCGTTTGGGGAGGTGGCGACCGCGCTACGGCGGAGTCGACTCAAGCTGCACGAGGTAGCAGCCGAGATTCCGGAGTTCCCGACCGCAAGTGGGTACCTTCCCGTGCCGTGGGACCGAAAGGGTGAGACGATGCGTCGGCTGTCCGAATCTTGGCCAAACGCCCGGGTGTGCGAATCGATTGACGGATTGCGATTGCGAACGTCGGACGCGGAAATTTACATCGTTCCCGATTCACTGGAGCCGCAGATTCACTTGTTCAGCGAAGCAGATTCGGCCGCGGCGTGCGAAGCGGCGATTGACGGGGTGGCGGAGTTTGTCCGTCACCTCGTTCAATAAACGCTACTTGCCGCCGGTCATCACGATGCCCTTCACGAAGTACCGCTGACCCAGGAAGAACAGGATGACGATCGGGATCATGACCAAAACGGATCCCGCCATGACGAGGTGCCATTTAGACGCCTGGAGCGCGTTATACGTGGAGAGACCGAGCTCGTTGGTCTGAAGTTCCGGGTCGTTCAGATAGAGGAGCGGACCGTTAAAGTCCTTCCAGGTTCCGAAGAACGTAAACATTCCGACAACGGCGAATACCGGGCCCGATAGCGGTGCGATGATCCGGCTGAAAATTGTCCAGTAAGAGGCACCGTCCAGGAACGCGGCTTCGTCGAGTTCGCGCGGGATGCCGAGATAGAACTGGCGAAGGAGGAAGATATTGAAGGCGCCACCGCCGAAGAACGCCGGAATGACCAGCGGACGGAAGGAGTTGACCCAACCGAGCTTAGCGAACAGTACGTAGGTGGGGATCATCGTCACGATGCCGGGCAGCATCATGGTGGCCAACAGCAGCATGAACAGGCGATCGCGACCGGCGAATTTTAATCGCGCAAAAGCATAGGCGACTAAGCTCGAGCTGAACAACACGCCAATGGTGGTGGTGAAACTCACAAAGATCGTGTTGCGCAGAAACAGCGCAAACGATACGTTCGGATTTTCGATCACGTACTTAAAGTTGTCGATCGTCGGCTTTACCGGCCATGACCAGATTTCGGTGGCACCGAGTTCCTTTTCCGATTTGAAGGCGATGGCCAGCATCACGTAGAAGGGCACCAAAAAGATGATGGAACCGATCAGCAACGTCGACAGGGCAAACGTGCGGCTGACGGCGGCTCCGGTCTGGGCGCGCTGGGCCGACCGTTTGGCGGCGGCGACGGTGAGATCTTGACGGGCGGCGGGAGTAGTGTTCTGGGACATTACTTTTCTCCTCCTTCGTAGTGAACGAATCGGTTACTTTGCAGTTGAATGACGGTGAATACAAGGATGACGGCAAACAGCACCCAAGCTAGTGACGCCGCGTAGCCCATTCTAAGGAGCCGGAACGCGTTGTTATAGGTGTGCAGAACCAGGAACATGGTGGCGTTGTTGGGACCACCCTGAGTCATCTGGTACGCCTGACTGAAGACCTGGAAGGTGCCTATGAACCCGGTAATCATCGTGAAGAAGAGCGACGGGCTGATGAGAGGAATGGTGACGTTCCGGAATCGCCGTAACGGTCCCGCCCCGTCCAGCGTGGCGGCTTCGTAGTAGTATTGCGGCACGCCCTGGAGGGCGGCGAGCAGAATGACCATTCCGCCGCCGGCTCCGAATACGCTCATAAAGATGAAGCTACCGAGGGCGGTTTTTTCATTCTGCAGCCAGTTGACCTGACCGTTACTACCGATGAGGGAGCCAAAGAGATCGCGGGCGAACGGTAAGCCTCCCTTTCCGTTGGAGCCGAACAAGACGGCGTTGAGCAACCCGCCTTCGGGCTGGAAGAGTTTCAGCCAAATAAGCGAGCCGGCGATGGGGGAGGCCATGGCCGGGATGTAGTAGCAGGTGCGCCAAAGGGCGATTCCCTTAACCTTCACGTTGAGGAGCAGGGCCAGGGCGAGCGAGATCGAGATTCCGATGGGCACCGAAACCAAGGTGTAGATCATCGTGACCTTGAGGGAGGTCCAGAAGGTGGGGTCCACCGTGGCCATTTCCTCGTAGTTACCCAGTCCTCGGAAGCGGGCGGGGCGGATGATGTCCCAATCGGAAACGCTCATGAGGAGCGAAAAGATCATGGGTCCGGCGGTGAACACAACCAAGCCGACGAGCCACGGGAGGATGAACAAGTAGCCCGCCCGATTTTCTTGCCGCTGCCGGAAGGTGCGCTTGATGCCCCGTTCGGGCCAGTAAACCCAGGTTAGAATGGCGGCCCCGAGGACTAACCCAAACGCGATGCCGAATCCCCAGTTGAATTCGGGGAGTGACTGCTCGCGACGGAGAGTATCCAACCGATCTTGGGCGATCTTATTGGACTTCGGCAAAACATCTGCCGCTTTGGCGTCACCGGTGTAAATGGTGCCGACGGGCTGGCGAGCGATCGTGTTGATTTCGTTCCATAGGAGTCCGGTGGGAGCAAATTTTACGAACGGCTCACTGGTATCGGTGATGATTCGGTTACGGGGAACCTGCTGGTCGGCCGGGGTGTTGGGGCCGGGAATCCAGGGTTCTTGGAGAGCAATTTGTCGGATCGCGGGTTGGGCGATGCCAGCTTTTGCCATGGCGAGCATGCCAGGAGGGCCCGCCATCCACTGGGTAAGCAACCACGCCTCGCGAGGGTGCTCGGTCTTGGTCATGATGGAATAGCCGGAGCCACCGGTGGGGTAGCAGCGCGTTCCACCCGCCCAGGCCGGAGCCATCGCGATATCCCATTCGAATCCTCCGTTCTCCGGGGTGGCAATTTCCTTCCTCAGCTGCGGGGTGTCCCAGATACCGGTGTGGTACATGGCGACCTTCTGCTGGGTGAACATCTGGCGGGCGCTGGTGCCGGCCTGATCGAAGCTGCTCGGAGCGAGCTTGTCCTTGAGGGTGAGATCCGCCGAGAACTGAAATGCCTTGATGATGCGGGGATCATCGAAATAGCACTTGGTTGGGTTAGCTGGATCGTCGGTGTAGTACGCCCCGGTGGAATAAACCACCCAGTCCGTCAGCAGATCTTGCCATCCTGGTACGTAGCCCCATCCCACCACTTTGCCGTCGGCATTCTTCTTCTGCAAGTTTTGCAGAAGGGTGAGGAAGTCGTGATTTCCCTTTTCGGGGTGCGGGACAAAATCCCAGGTCCAGTCCTCTGGTGGCTTCTCGAGGCCGACCTTTCGAAGCATCGACTTGTTGTAGTAGATGATCGACATCGGCGCAATATCGCGCGGAAGTACGTACACCTGACCGTCGAGCGAGTGCGCTTTGACGATGCTGGGATAGTAATTCTTGATGTCGAACCGCGGCGAAACCTTATCGGGGGCGGAATCGAAAAACTGATTGAGGCCAAGCACGGCACCGCGCTTGCTGAACCGCTGGAAGTTAGCGGGATCCATCATCGCGACGTCCGGCGCGACTCCCGCAGCAAACTGCGTCAGCAGCTTTTCAAAGTAAGTGGCGTAGTCATTTCGCTCGAACTTGACTTTGATGCCAGGGTTTGCCTTTTCGAACCGAGCAAGCTCGTCCTTGAGGACTTTTGATGCTTCATCGCCATCCCAACTGGTGAATCGGAGGGTGACGTCGGCTGCCGAAAAGGCAACTAACGAGAGCAAAAGGAGCGAGGAGAGGATCCGTCTCAGCATCGAGGGACTCTCATTCTACTGAGATTTTTGGTGATTTACCGATACATTCAACGTCACATTGCCCAGAAAGTGGAAATATTCCCCGGTTCGGCCGGGGAATACGCGCATTAACGCTTCTTAGGCGCGGTGCTCTCGTTGAGTAAATCACGGAGGTCAATCATGAACTGACCGCCCGAACTCACCTGCGGGAGCTTGCCATCCCACTTGTCAATCCACTCGCGGGCAATGACGAGACTGCCGCCGCTTACCTGCAGAGCCGCCGCGTTCAGTTTTGCTGCCTGAGAAACACCCTCCGCTTTCGCGATCGCCGTTTGCTTCTGCAGTTCAGCCTGCTGAAGGACGTATTTTTGTTGCTCTGCTTCTTGCTGGGCAACCTGTTTGGCCTCGATGGCCTTGTTAAATTCGGGACTGAAATCGAAATTGGTGATGCTGAGTCCGCTGGGTTCGACAATCAGGTTGTACTGTTTCAGTCGCTTGGTGATCTCGGCCTCAACCTCTTGCTTCACCTGGGCGCGTTGCTTAATCAGTTCTTCCGCGGTGTACTTTGCGGTGACCACCTTGATCGACTCCTGCACGGCGGGATCGATGATGCGAACGGTGTACTGGTCGCCGACCTTTTTATAAAGCTCACCGACTTCGCCGGGATCAACCCGGAAGTTGAGCGCGACACTGGTGGTGACAGTCTGCAGGTCTCGCGATGCGGCCGTCGCCTTGCTATCTTCCTTTTGCGTTCGTACCTCCATCAGCACGGCGGAGTTAACGCCCGGAACCACGAAATTGATGCCCTCCGAGAGAACGCCTT
>Ga0114959_10000512_pt1 | contig 36743 bp, 37 predicted proteins | sample C_130625_EF_Meta_FD_87317 | JGI IMG/M metagenome (GOLD analysis project Ga0114959, IMG submission 87317) | Freshwater microbial communities from Lake Croche, Canada to study carbon cycling - C_130625_EF_MetaG | ecosystem: Environmental > Aquatic > Freshwater > Lake | place: Lake Croche, Canada... | reverse complement strand
TCCATGATTTATAAAATGATTAATAACTTCTTCTTCATTATAATTTTGATTTAAATCTTGATTTAATTTAAGATATATCTTCCAGTTAAAATCATTTGGAAAATCATTTGGTAAATCAACTTTATATTGTCTATTTTCTTTAATTCCATGATTTATAAAATGATTAATAACTTCTTCTTCATTATAATTTTGATTTAAATCTTGATTTAATTTAAGATATATCTTCCAGTTAAAATCATTTGGTAAATCAACTTTATATTGTCTATTTTCTTTAATTCCATGATTTATAAAATGATTAATAATTTCTTCTTCATTACAATTTTGATTTAAATCTTTATTTAATTTGAGATATATCTTCCAGTTAAAATCATTTGGTATGGACATATTATATTATAATATAATATAATAAATTTATTGTATTATTATACTATTATTTTTATTTTAATAGTTTTATATCATTATCAACCATTTTCTTAACAAGCTCGTTAAAAGATGTTTTTGGTTTCCAATTAAGTGCATTTCTAGTTTCTGTTGAATCGCCATATAATAGTTCTACTTCTGCAGGTCTATATAAGTCTTCATTTATTTTCAAAATAACATGTTCTTTACATAATAAAGTAGTATTTAATGGATTTTCTTCATCTATTTTCCATTCTACATCTAGTTCAGCATATTGACAAGACAAATCAATAAATTCTTTTACTGTATGAATTTCATTTGAACTCAACACATATTCTCTAGGTTTTTCTTGATTCAACATAATCCAAACTGCTTCTACAAAATCTTCAGAATCACTCCAATCACGTATAGCATAAATATTACCTAACTCAAATGGTTCCACTGATTCATTGTTTTCAATTTCCTTTTTAATTCTAGCGATATTTGAAGTAATTTTACGAGTTACAAATTCTTTTCCTCTTTTTGAACCTTCATGATTAAAAAGAATGCAATGAATAGCGAATAAGTCATAACTTTCACGATAAACTTTAACTAAGTGTCTAGCAGCGCATTTACTAGCTCCATAAGGACTTCTTGGTTTCATAGGATGTTTAAGGTCTTGTGGTGAATAATCAACATCTCCCATTTCTTCACTGGAACCAGCAGAATAAAAACGGCATTTTGGTACATATTCACGTATAGCCTCTAGAAAATAAATAATAGGTAATGTATTTGTTATAAATGTATGCACAGGTGTATTCCATGATTCTCCTACAAAACTTTGAGCTGCGAAGTTAACAACATAATCTGGTTTAATTTTTTTAACCATATTAATAATAGATTGTTGATCCGAAATATCTAAATTAACTATATTAAAACGCTTATCTTTTATATCATCAATATTTTCATGATTTTTAACAGATAACCTACGTATAATGCCATAAATAATTAAATCTGTATTCTTCAGTAAATAACGTACCATATTTGAACCATCTTGTCCTGTTACTCCTGTGATTAATATTTTTTTCACAGACATAATATATAATTATACAATATATAAATATTATATAATTGTTTATTCCTTAAATTTGTATTTTTACTTATCTTCTTTAAGTTAAAAACAAAAATTATATTTTTTGTTAAATAACTTGAAACTATTTTAATCAAAATACTCTGCATCCTTTCTAATACCAGTAATATTACTTATTTCATCATTTACAATTATCTTACCTGGTAATGTTACATATTCAAAATCTTTAAAATACATACGATTCAATATGTCATAATAATTTCCAATAGTAATAGTTTGTTTATTATTAAAAATTATATTTGATATGTATTCGCTTTGCAAAAATAATAAATAGTGAGTAGGATGATTTGGAGTGTTGAAAAATATTATATCTTTATAATTATCTGTTATAAATTTAAATTCTGGAAAACTACTACATTCAATATGCATATTCAACATTTTTAAAGATTCATAAAATTTATTTGAATCGGTATTTGTAAAATCTAGCCTATAATTAGGTACAATCAACTTTAAACATTTTTCATTTACTAATGAAGGAAGACTACTTGCATTTACATCGTAGTCATTTATATGCATATGATAAATAAAAACATCACAATTAGAAACAAGCTTACTTATTCTCTCATTTATATTATTCATATCAAATTTTTCAATACCTTTATTTGTAAACAACCACGATATTATTATATGAATATTATATTCGTAATTTAAAAGTCTGTTTAATATGTATCCAATTGTAGACATATGACAAGAACCAAATAATACAATATTTTTTGTGCTATTATTGTCTATTGTATGTATATGTTTACTCAATAATTCAGTTTCAAATTGCGTCCAATCCATATGTTTTTTAATTAATCCACCATCTTCTTTAGAATCCATGTGTTATTTTATAAATAAATATAATATAATATATTTAACTTAAAATATAATATATTTAACTTAAAATATATATTGTTTTTGTTTAGTTTTTTTCTTAAATAATCTATTTTCATGTCTACCATGGTTAAACCAGTGTTCCCATGCTTCTTCTTTTGTTTGTATAAAGTTTAAGTCTTTATTATTTTCAATATAGTATTTCCAGTCAAAATTAGAAAATTTTATAAAATTCATATTTATTATACTTCTACCTTCATCTTTACCAAAGTTATTCCAATGTGCCCATGCTTCTTCTTCAGTAGTAATATGACTTAAGTCTTTATTATTTTCAATATAGGATTTCCAGATAAAGTTTTTTTTATCATTATCTTTTTTTAAATATAATTGTCTTCCTTCATTTTTTCCATGATTAATCCAATGTTCCCATGCATCTTCTTTATTTTTAATAAGTTGTAAATCATTGTTTTTAATTATATATTTTTCCCAGTCAAAGTTTTTTTTATAATTATCTTTTGTAGAATATTTTCTTCCTTCATTTTTTCCATGATTAATCCAATGTTCCCATGCATCTTCTTTATTATTTAAATGGCTCAAATCATTATTTAATTCAATATATTTTTTCCAGTCAAACATATTTTTTTCGGCTTCTTTTATAGGGTCAACATCTTTTATAGGGTCAACATCTTTTATAGGGTCAACATCTTTTATAGGGTCAATTTCTACATTTTTTGAAAAATATTGTCTTCCTTCATTTTTTCCATGATTGATCCAATGTTCCCATGCATCTTCTTTACATTTTATATGTTTCATATCAGCATTCATTTCAACATATTTAATCCAATCAAAATTAATATAAACATTTTCATATTTAAAAAAATCACATGTTATTTCAATTTTTGATATATATGGATTCTCTATTATTCTTATAGCAACATTCGTGTTAATATTTAAACAATTACTAGGATTTATTAAAAAATTGCCATTTATTCCAATATATTCAAATTTAATTTTATATTTTTGTGTAAATTCATAAAAAGCATGTAAGTCATTCATCAAGTATTCACTATAGTTTACAAACTTATTAATAACAATAATGCAACCATTTTTTATTTTTTTGTATAATTTTTCAAACATGTTTTTAGTATAATGATAATTATTAAAGTCAATATGAATAAATGAAATTAAAGAATTATCATCATTATTCAAAATAAATTTGTATATATTTTTAGATATATTGCCAACATATTTTACAACATTGCTATTAATTAAATTATTAGAAAAAGCATCATTATCATGAATACAAAATGTTATAATGTTATTTTTTGTAAAATTACTTATAATATTTTCATTGTTACCTAGTTTATCAGAGAAATTTAACCATAATCCATTTTCATCTACTATTTTTTTATATAAAACATATTTAAATGGATCTTTTTGAATATTAGGTATAGTTTGAAGACTTGTTATAAATTTTGAATAGTTAATATATTCGTTGTTTTTATTTTCCAAAATCATTTTTGTATTAATAAATAATTTACAATTATTATTTATCATTGATTTGTGTAATCCAATATGATCATTATCTTCAAAACATCCTATATTTTTTCCTTTACAAGTATTACAATGATAACTAGCATCATATCTACAATTATTAAGTGAGCTTAATTTATATATACCAATACCATTAAATGCTGATTTTACATTTATTAAACAATTTTTGTTATTTCTTAAAAAGGTAAATAGTTCTTGTGTATGATTTTCAAATTCTTTACAATTTTCATTATTTTCTATTTCACAACAAAAAATATTTTTACTAAACCATGTTTGTTCACATCTTAAAGCCCAATAATCATAGTAGGAATAATTAGTGTTTATAGGAAACATTGCATCCCAACTATTTAAATCATATTGAAAACAATTGAATATAGAGTCATAATCTAATGACCAAAATCTGTCATCTAGATCACAATGTATTGCGTATTGATAATGTTTATCTAGATTGTTATCAAATATATAATTTAATATTTGATTCCTACAATATGCTAATCTGTGAGCTCTTTGTGGGAAACGTTTATTTAAATTTTGATCTAATATTAGATGTTTAATTACATTATTATTACCAGATGATGCCCAACCATTTAATAATTTTCTTGTATTATCTAGAGAATCATTTTCAAAAATTATTATGTATACATTATTAAAAAATTCACATAATAAATCTATATTTGTAAATGATTTAATAAAATGTTCTTCAATATCTCTAATAGTACCATAAATAATGACATTTAATGACTTTATTATATTCTTAGATTCGTTTAATTCAATAACTTCAAACATATATTAATAGTATGGAAAAAAAAATATTGATTTTAGCATCTACTAGTTTTATTGGTAAAAATATTAAAAGATATTTGGATAATAATTATACTATTTTTTGTATTAATAGAAAAGACGTTGATTTCAAGAATGAAGAGTTATTAACAATAGCAATAAAGAATATTGATCCTGAAATAGTAATTAATTGCTGTGGAATTGTTGGTAGTTCTGTTAAAAATACAAATTTAAAGGATTATGATATTTTGAATGAAAATATAATTTTAAATGCAAATATTTTAAATTCATGTAAAGATCTTAACATAAAAAAAATAATTGTATTTTCTTCTTATAGATTATTTGGCGATAATATACATGAAAATTATGATGAAAACGATATACAAATGTGTAATATTAAATATAATATTGGTTACTTAACATCCAAAAAAATTTTAGATGCACAAATAAAGCTATTTATGAATGAATATAAAATCGACGTAATTTGTTTATTAATGACAAATATATTTGGTTGTTACGATGATTTTTCTATAAATGGTAGAATTGTGCCATCAATGATAGCAAATATTAAACATCATATGGATAATAATACTGATATGATTGTTAATTCTAATAAAAATAATTTGGATAATTTAGTTTTTGTGGATGATATATAAAAAATAACAGAATTATGTATTTTAACAGAAAATATTAGAGGAACTATTATAATATTTAATAAAGATGGTATAGTTTCCCTAGATAATTTAACAAATAAAATAGCGACATTGTTTAATTATAAAAATAATATCGTCTTTAAAAGTGATAATAAATTAGATGAAAACAATATTATGAAGCCAAATTTAAATTTGTTTAATCATTTTTTTAAAGATTTTAAGTTTACTGCGTTAGAAAAAGGTCTAAAAATAACAACAGATTTTGTTAACATGATAAAATCTGAATAGGGATATCATATATTTCAGAAATCCATTTTACAAACCCTGAAACATTATGAATCTTACAATATGTTTTGATTTTTTTAGAATAAGTTATTAAAAATAATTCAAATAATGTGTCTCTTATAGCATGATAATCTTTGGATAAACCTAAATGACATAATTTTGTATCAAATATAAAAACATTGCTATGTAAAAATGAATATTCTTTAAATGATAATGAATCTGTTAATAAAACATCATTACTTTCTTTATTATTATTTAAACTATATAATATACTATTCAAATATTCAATATTTTTACCTGCACCTCCATTTTTAAATTCATCATCATTTAATCTGTAATGAATTATATTATAGTCAGAAAATGGTAACTTTGATAATTGAAAATTTATATATTCTTGGTATTCAGATGTTGGTTTTAAAATATTTCTCATGAAAGCTTTACAATCATTTGTAACAACACCAGTAAAAAAATCATTTGTTAATATTAATAATATATCTTTATTACTTTCATTAATATAATCTTCTACAGCTCCATAACAAACATAATCTATATTATTTTTATTTTCTAGCACATAATCACTATATTCAGTTTTTTGTATTTCTAAAAAAGATGATATTGGATGATGTTGAACATCAACTATTAATCTAAAATTCATTATTTTAGATAGTTGGTATAATTTAATTGTAGATCTCATTAAGTCGCCTAAACCAAAATAAAATTCTTTTTCATTATAGTAATTGTATTTAGCTAAGTGCTCTTTATTAATATTAAATTCGTGTGTCCACACATGTATAATTGTTTTCATTATACATAGTATTAATAAATTTTTATTATATTTTATTATATTTTATTATAAACTATAATAAAATAAGCTATATCCTAATATATACATGTATTTATTATATTTTATTATAATTTTATTATAAATTTATAATAAAATATAATTTATAATGGAAAAAAATTATGAAAATTTTAACTGGGAAAAATATACAAATAAGTATTTTGATTTAAACCATATTAAATCAAAGGATGAAGCATGGGAACATTGGGATTTTTATGGTAAAAATGAAAATAGGGAATATTTTTATAATGACGATAATTTAATTCATCTAAATGATAATTTTAACAATCTTTTACATATGAAAAAAAATTTTGATTGGATAAAATATATTACTGATAATAAAGACCTTAATTGTTTTTTAGATAAAGAACATGCATGGCATCATTGGGTATTACATGGAAGAAGAGAAAACAGAATTTTAGAACTAAATACTAATCTTATTGTAAATAACACTGAAATTCATAATGGTAGATTTGGAAATCTTTTTTTTGTAAATATGGTTTTACATTTTATTTCAAAAAAATACAATTTAAAAACTAAATATAAATATTATGATAAGTTCTTAAAATTGGGTATAAATCTTTTTACAGGTTCTAATACTTATGAAGATAATACATATCTTACTGAAATAAATTATTTTGATTTAATCTACAAAAAAAATAATTTCACAAATATAATTGTAACAAATAACACTTGGTTTCAAAATTATGAATTTTGTTTATTTTTAGAAATTTATTTTAATAAACATGATATCAAAAATGAAATTATAAGAAAAAATAAATTTTCTCATAGATACAATAACAATAATGATTTATTTGTGCATGTAAGATTAGACGATGTAGAAAAAATGTCATCACATAATAGTTTTGAATATTATGATAATATTATAAAAAAATATAATTTTGATAATGGCTATATATCTAGTGACAATTTAAATAGTTCAATTTGTTACAATTTAGTTCAAAAATATTCATTAAAAGTAATTAATTTAAATGAAGAAGAAACTATTATGTTTGGAAGCACATGCAATAATATTGTTTTATCAGGTGGTACATTTTCTTGGTTAATAGGTTTTTTGGCTTTTTATTCTAAAAACATTAATTATCCAATAAATATTAAAAAATGGTATGGGGATATTTTTATATATAAAAATTGGATTGGAAATTAAAAAATTGTTTGAAAATTAAAAAATTGTTTGAAAATTAAAAAATTGTTTGGAAACTAAAAGTTGGATTGGAAATTAAAAATTATTTATAATATATATATATTTATGGAAAAGAGTTTTAGCAAAAAACAACTAATTACAAATTTTTTAAATTTTGATTGGAAAATGTATATTAAAAAATATGATGATTTAAATTTAATTGAAACAAAAGAAGATGCATGGTATCATTGGATAAACTATGGTAAACATGAAAATAGAGTTATAAACAATTTAAATACAGATGAAGATTATGAAGATTTTGATTGGAAATCTTATATTAGTAACTACCATGACTTATCGTGTGTTGATTCAAAAGAAGGAGCATGGAATCATTGGATAAATTATGGTAAAAGTGAAAATAGAGTTATAAAAAATTTAAACGATTTAAATAAAGATGAAGATTACGAAGATTTTGATTGGAAAGCATATATTAGTAACTATGATGATTTATCTTGTATTGATTCAAAAAAAGGAGCATGGTACCATTGGATTAATCATGGTAAAAGTGAAAATAGAGTTATAAATAATTTAAATAAAGATAAGGATTATGAAAATTTTGATTGGAAAGCATACATTAGTAACTATGATGATTTATCTTGTATTGATTCAAAAGAAGGAGCATGGAATCATTGGATGAAACATGGTATAGATGAAAATAGAATATGTGATAATATATTTTTATTTGATGATTATGATAATTTTGATTGGGAAACTTATATTAATAATTATGATGATTTATCTTATATTAATTCAAAAGAAGAAGCATGGAAACATTTTATATTTTATGGTTTTAACGAAGGTAGAAAATTAAATGATGTTGAAGAAATTACATTGAATGAATATAAAAAAATTGAAAAAAATGAAGAATCGCTATTAAATATTGATTTTTCTTTTAATAAAATATACTTTAAAAAAAAATATACCAATTGTGGAAAGCATTTTTTTGGTTGGAAGTCAACAATGAATTATTTATTAGAAAATATTAAATTAGATAATTCAGATTTTAAGAAAAAATATTATTTTGATGAATGGATAGAAAAATTACTAGTATGGGGTAATAAATTGCAAAATCAAAAATGTTTAAACATTATAAATGAAAAAAATTTACAATTAATAACATTTTTACATGGTCCACCATTTGAAAATTATAATGAATTAATTAATAAACAACTTATATTAAATGATGATAAACTTTTGAATAAAAATATTGTAGAAATAATTAATAACAATAATTTATTATGTTCAATCACATTTTTCTATGTTTTATCTACATATCATAAAAATTATATTGTAAATAATTATCCTCAATTTAAAAATAAGATTTTATCTATATATCATCCAATTGATATTAATAATTATAAAAAAGATGAATTATTTGATGTTAGTAATTTTATGGTTGAAAAAAAAATATATCACATAGGTTGGTGGTTAAGAAATTTTACTAGTTTTTGTGATTTCAACGTTCCAAAAGGTTATAATAAGTTAATTTTATTGAAGAAAGAATTTGAAAAGGAATTTACTGAAAAATTTTCGGGTATTGATAAAAATATTAAAATTGTTAATGAATTAGATGATGAAAATTACAAAAAAATATTTAGTGATTCGTGTGTATTTTGTGACCTTGTTGATGCCGTAGCAAACAATGTGGTTTTGGAATGTATTAAATATAACACTCCAATAATTGTAAGAAGATTACCATCAATTGAAGAATATTTGGGTGTAAATTATCCACTATTCTTTGATGATAAATCTGAATTAACAAAATTTACTGACCATAAAGTTTTACAGAAAAAAATTATTAAAGCAAATAATTATTTACGAAAAATGGACAAAAAACCTTTCATGCTAGAAACATTTTTAAATAAAACAACTTATGATATGAATAAATTAAAAGTAAATAATGATAAATATAAATTAACATGGTTATATTATTTAAATAATGAAGGTGATAACGTTGAAAAGAATATTGCAATTTTTAATAATCAATTAAGTATCGATAACATTAAATTAGTTATAATAAATTCACTTTCATCCAAAATAGAGATATTAGAAAAGTATAATAATAATGATGATAATATAACTATAATAAATGTAGACTCGCAATTAAATATGAGTGAAATATATAATATATTTATAAAAAATTCTACTACAGATTTTATAACTTTTAAGAATTTTAATAATTATACTGAAGAAAATTACTCTTGTTTATGTATAAATTACTTTGAAAATAATCCAACATTTGATATTGTTATTTTTAAAAGTAATGAAAAAATATATGATACACAAAATGATATAATAAATCAAGTAGATGAATTTGAGATTAATAATGATAATTTTAGTGAATCTAGTGATTCTAGTAATCCTAGTGATAATTTGAGTGAAACTAATGATAAAGTTGGTATTTTTAATTCATATGATAACAAAATAGAAGCGGATTTAGAAATAGATAGTATAATAAGTGGAGAATCTGAATTAGAAAATAAACTTGAAGAAATAGATGTTGTTGTACAAAATAGTGAAAATTTATTAACATATTCACAAGTATATGATTATAATTTTGATGATCAAAATATAAATATTCTATGGAGAAAGTCTATCCATTCTTATATCAATAGTTTTGATGAAACTTTTTGGGTAAATTGTCATAAAAATCATTTGAATATTTTTGAAATTACAACAAATTAATACTATAAATAGTATAATAAATAGTGTAATAAATAGTATATATTAGTAATAATATAATAGTAAAATAATATATAAATTATGATAAATATATTGTTTTATGGAAATTGTCAATTAGGAAAACTTAAAGATATATTATGTTTACCAAGTAAATTTTTTAATATTACTTATATTTCTTGTTTTTTAACTCAACATACTGATGTAGAGTTTGATAAAATTTTAAAAAATAGTGATATCATAATTACACAACCAATTCATGATAATTATAGAGATAAATATTATTTAGCTTCTAATTATGTTGTTAATAAATGTAAAGAAGATTCTGTTATCATTTTTGTAAATAATTGTCATTTTGATTTTTATTATTTTGATTTATTCTACGAGTCAAATAGGTTTTCTCATAAGTATATGGTTGATTGTGTTAATAAAAACTTGGATGTAAGTTATTATGAAGAAAAATATATTAATAATAATAATTTAAAAACAAGTGTTGAATTAGATGATATTTTTAACAAAAGCATTACTAATTTAAATAATCGTTATAAAGATATGTTTCAATATACTAAAAAAAATACTTATTTTATTAATATAATTCCTTTTATTGAGAATAATTATAAGGATAAATTGTTATTTTATACATTTAATCATCCGACAAAATATTTGTTACAATTTATAGCATTAGAAATTATTAGAATTTTGGGAATAAAAGATACAATCGATTATCAAATGGATCCTTTTTCTGATGACAAGTGTATTTTATATTCATGTATTCAAAAGATGGTAAATTTTGATATAAAAATGCATACTCCATTTATGAACAACAAAAGTAATATTCATGATATTTTCAATTCAATAAAAAAATGATTTAAATAATTTCAAAATAATTATGTAATATAATATATTATGCAGTTTGTATTAAGACAATTACGTAAAGTAAGTACTATGATGACCAGATCTGTTGCACAAAATTTCAATACAGATGGCGATGATATTCAATGGTGCGATACATGCGAATTTACTTTACCTATTAAAGGTGGAAGAGTGATAAAGGTTTATGATGCTGATACTATAACAATTGCTTCAAAAATACCATTTAAATTTGATGAAAATGAACCGCCATTGTATCGCTTTTCTGTAAGACTCAATGGAATTGATGCACCTGAAATTAAAGGCAAAGGTATCACTGAACAGGAAAAAACTGCCGCAAATGAAGCGCAACAATTTGTCTCTAATCTAATATTGAATAAATATGTCTTATTAAAAAATGTTCAAAATGAGAAATATGGACGCATTTTGGCAGACGTGTATATTGGCGATATACATCTAAATTCACTTTTATTACAAGAACGTTATGTAGTTCCTTATGATGGTGGAACAAAAAAGAAGCCAGAATCATGGGCAAAATACAAGATGACTGGTGAAATATAATGACTGGTGAAATATAATGACTGGTGAAATATAATGACTGGTGAAATATAATGACTGGTGAAATATAATGACTTATTACAGGTCATAACTAGTAGTAAGTGTCAAACAAAAACTGAAATCCATATTATTTAAATCAACAATACGACCATATTCATCTAATAATTGTATAGTTAGATTTTGAATATTTACCGGACCAAAATATTCACGAGGTGTTGTAATGAGCGACAAGTTATTTTGTTTCAATACACTGAATGTATTTGCTTGCAAGGATATGCGGGCCAATATATTTTTATTTAAAATCGACGAATTGAATGCAGCATAAAAACTATTATTGACATTATTATTGTAATCATCTACAACTAGAAAAAAATAATTTGGTCCAGTAATATCAATAACACCTTCAGAAACATAATTTAAATTATTTACATAAATTCCATTTCTAAAACCTAATATCCAGCCAAATTTTAATGGCAAAGGTGTGCTTCTATCTTCGACACCATATTTGTCGGATTGGAAATCTAAAGTGAGACTAGTAATGCCAGTTAGATCAGAAAATCCTACTATCGTTTGTGCACTACCCGTAACACCATTTTCAAGATTAATATTAAATACAATTTGATTATAAGGTACAGGTAAAAGAGACAACTTCTTATTAATGGCATCCATAATCGTAGTTTGATTATAGTTACCATCAGGAATTGTAATTACATTTCCACCTAATCCATTTACATCTATAGTAAAATAATTGTTGCCATATTGTTTAGAAATAGCATAATAAGTTGTTGGTAATTCAATGGCTGCTAGTTGCATTTGCATAATATCATGAATATTAGTTGGTAAAACTATATTGAAATTAGACGCTGCACTAGTGTAATAATTCTCTCTAAATCTTGAATCAATATTTAAGTTTTTCTTGATTGTTCTCTTTTTCAATGGATTAATAACACCAGGAAAATATTCGCTTGGAAAAGAAGATAAGTAAGGTTTTTCATCTCTGACTTGAATCATGTGTTCTTGAGTGTCTTCCAGTTTGGTACTTTTCAGATCGTAACTAGAATTATAGAAATCTTCTATTTTTTTCTGAAAAGATGTTTTATTAGCAGGCTGATTGCCACTTAAAATAATGTTTTTTGCTTTAACAAGAAAAGTTAATGTTTTTTTTTTGGTTTCATTTGTAATATCTATATTATTAATGATACTATCTTTCAACCTTGCTTCTTTCATATCAAGAATGTTTATATCAAAGTCATTAGGTAATTCAAACATCCCAATCAATTCATCTCTGGTATAATTTGCAATATTCAAATCAAAGCTCATATATTATATAAAGTGAATTTATTTAAGATATTATTTAATAAAATTTAATTTTTGTGATTATTATTTAATTCAATATGTAATACTATTTTTTTATTATCGTTTTACACCTTTAGACATTTAAAACGCCGATTTATGCGTTTATATTAAATATTAATATATACCATGGTATATATAATGGAATTTATTAAATATCACATTTCAAATATACAAAATAATGGTTTTACTATTATTAAAAAAGGAATAGATATAGATTTAGTTGATAAAGTAGTTAGCGATTTTGATTATTGGATTTCTTTAGAAGATAATAGTTTTAAAAAATTTAACAAAGATAGAGTAACTAATTTTCATATATATAGTGAAAATACAAAAAATTTAGTAACAAATTTTTATGTAAATAAAATTTTAGAAACAATATTTCAAAAAGAACAAGTTATATATTCCTCACTTTTTTTTAGAGAAGGAACATCACAGCATTATCATGTAGATACACCACATTTTTATACAAATCCAATTAACCAGTATTATGGTGTTTGGTATTCTTTAGAAGATATAAATATTAACGCAGGACCATTAAAATATTATATTGGTAGTCATAAATTAGTACCTTATGATGGATACGTTTTTTTTAATAATTTCATAAAAAACAACCCAAATTATTATAATTCAGCTACTGATTATAGTTTACTAATTGAATATAATAAAAAAATAGAAGATTTATGCAAAGAAAATAACTTAGAATGTGTAGATGAAAAAAATTATATAACTAAAATTAATAAAGGTGATATAATCATATGGCATCCAAATCTTTTACACGGAGGAAGTGACATCATAGACCCAACACTTACACAATATAGTATGATTACTCATAATGTTCCAATATATACACAAGTATTCAATGCTGAACATTTTTTTTCTAGTAAACCAACAGATAAATATTTAGAAAACGAATTTACATACAAATATATTAAACATAATAATATAAATATTATTGATCATAATATTTGTCCAAAAGTTCAAAAAGGGTATATTTAATATATAGTTCCTATTTGATTATTATTTTAAAAATATAAATCGGCGTTTTAAATGTCCAAAGGTGTAATATAAAACAATGTCAAGAAATTATTCAAATTATAGTCAATATTTAGGAGCACAGCGTTGTTGTAATTTGCAAGAACAAGGTCCTATTGGTCCACAAGGACCAACTGGTCCCGCATCGATTGGTCCCAAAGGAGATACTGGAACTACTGGAACTACTGGAACTACTGGACCACAAGGTATACCAGGAACCTCAACAGGAACAGGTGCAACTGGTTATACTGGTCCTACAGGTTTCACAGGACCACAAGGTATACCTGGAGATTCAGTAAATACTGGTGCAACTGGTTCTCAAGGAGTAACTGGTTCTCAAGGAGTAACTGGTCCTACAGGTCTATCTAATTCATCACAAGTTAATATTGTATATATTTCAAATACAGGATACACTGGACCAGTTATACCAGGTTCTACTGGAAATTATTTTTTAGATTCAGTAAATTTACAAATCAATGTTCCAAATACAACAAATAAGTATTTAATAAATGCTTCTTGTCAAATATTGGCTGATAGTGGTATAGGAAATATATCTGCAAGTATTTTACGAAGTAATACAGGTATGACAGGGACAAATTTACCTGTTTCTTATGTTAATTTGGCGAATAATTCGCAAAACGATGTAATATATCCCCCCTTACATATAGGACAATCAAGTTTAAATGATTTGAACACATCATTATGGTCATTAAGCACACCAAATCCAAGTAACTCATCAGTAAATGGTGCAACTATAAATATGCAATCTTATGATACAAATTTTCCATCTACTGGTAATTATTATTATGCTATTCGTGTAGATACCGATGAATCAAAAATGTATTATGGTAATATACGTATATCATCCATTAATTTCAGTTAATTCTACCAAATACGAGTTAGGTTTTTGCTCAACTTTTTTAAAAAGTTGAAAGTTTAATAAAATTGATTACGAAAAATGGTTTAAAAGTAATATTATAATTTTATATATATGGAGCTTTCTAAAGAACAACAACTTTCATTTAATAAATATGTTCAAGGACAAAACATATTTATTACTGGACCAGGGGGTACAGGTAAATCAGCACTTATAAGAGCAATTCATAAACACGCGTATTCGCGTTTCAGAGATATCCATGTAACTGCTTTAACAGGATGTGCAGCGGTTTTGTTAAATTGCAAGGCAAAAACGTTACATTCTTGGGCTGGCATAGGTCTAGGAAACGGCACCATTGAGCAGTTAGTAACGAAAATAAAAAAGAATAAATTTGCTAAGACTTTATGGAAAATGACAGAAATTTTGGTTGTAGACGAGGTGAGTATGCTTTCTCTCAAATTGTTTAATTTATTGAATGAAATTGGCAAGGTTATTCGAGGAAATCAAAAACCATTTGGTGGTATTCAGGTTATATTTTCAGGTGATTTCTTTCAATTACCACCAGTTGGTGATCCTATAGAGCCAGATACGCAGAGATTTTGCTTCGAATCAGACGACTGGAATGCGGTATTTCATCGTGACTGCCAAATCCAGTTGAAAAAGATTTTCCGACAAACTGACGACACTTATGCAGCCATTTTGAATCAAATTCGTGAAGGCAAAATTAGACGCAAATCGAATGATTTACTACTTCAGTATGTAGGCAGGTCTTATGATGCTAATTTGGTGGCTGAACCGACGAAATTGTATCCTACAAGGAACAAGGTAGAAAATATTAATTTGACAAAAATGTCGGCTCTTGAAGGCGAAGATAAGGTGTTTTGTATCAAATATTTGAAGGATTTAGAGATGACAAGAGCTGACAGGTTACGATTTATAGAATTTTCAGATAAAGACATTCAAATGGAACTCGATTTCTTGGCAAATAACCTAATTTGCGATAAAGAAATGGTTTTAAAGATGGGTGCCCAAGTAATGTCCATTATTAATATACAGAGTGATACAGGTATGGAAATCTGTAATGGTTCGCAAGGAATTGTCATAGGATTTTGCGATATTACAGGCAGTCCAAAAGTCAAATTTAATAACGGAATTGAACGCATAATGGTGCGGCATATTTGGGTAAGTGATAAAATACCGGGAATAGGAGTTTCACAAGTGCCGCTCATTTTGGCGTGGGCATTGACGATACACAAGTCACAAGGTGCGACCATGGATGCTGCGGAAATAGATGTCGGATCTGGAATATTTGAATGCGGACAAACTTATGTGGCATTATCGCGAGTTAAGACGCTAAATGGTCTGTATTTAACTTCATTTGATGCGACAAAAATACGCATAAATAAGAAAGTGAAAGAGTTCTATGATTCACTGACGCTTTATCATGAGACAAGTATTTTGAATGAAGAAGTATATGTACCTGTAGTTGTAGCAGAGCCAATTTTACAAGAAGCTGAAGTTATAACAATACCGATGGCAGAAGTAAAGGTAATTTCTATAAACATTTAAAATTTGTTAGCTGGATAAATAAAAATGATTAAATTTAAAAGTAATTTAAAGAATCATATAAAATATATATAGCCGAAGTAGCCAAAATGAGTTGCGATTTTTACATTGAAAAATCACTGATTGTTGAATATACATCTTTAAAAGGGTATATTTGTAAAATAATAATTAGTAAAGAGAGAAAGAAAGGATATATAAATAATTGTCTTCAGGGTTCAGATAAATATATAAAAAAATTAGATAAAAAAATAGCAAAGTTCTCATATGTGAAAATGATTTATGAGAAAAAAAACTGGATAAAAGAGAAATATATTGCAAAGTATGAAGATAAAATAAAAAAGTGGTTTCCTGAAATTAGGGATTTTATTAAAATATATAAAGATTCTACTGCTTGGGCAAAGTAATTTTATTTTAACTTTATTTATTAATTTCAAAAAAAAATGAAATTTAAAAACCTTTTTTAATTAAATGTACAATTATAAAAGAACGTATAATAATGCAAAATGAGGGATTTATTTCTAATAATAATAGTAGTGATAATACTGATTTTATTAGAACAGATATTTGTGGAATGGGCACATATTCGTCTAGAAATTACGAACACGTTGAAGGAACAATTGAAGATTCTAATGATAATAGAATTGATGATAATCAATTAAATATTAAAACTTATCGTTTTCAATTTACTGAAGATTTAAATGAGGAGTTGTATAAATTTTCAAAGATTCACCAATACGACCATCGTAAAGTTTTCAAAGAAGCATGGGAAATTTGGTTAGAAGAGAATAATGAAATGATTTTACGCGAAGAAAAAAGGTTAAATCAATTTGGGTATGATGGTGATATTATTGACAAAATGTTTAAATCAGCACGCTACTACTACCGAAAAAAAAGCACTGAAAAAAAACCGGTATCTGAAAGATGCGATTATGTGAGTGTTAACAAAAAATTATTATCTGTAATGGATAATCACATAAAAATTAGTCTTTTAAGTGAAGATTACAAGCCTTCTGAAGGTTTTGATGAATTTTGTAAAAATAATATTGAAATTTTGAGAGAAGAGGTTCAATTTCTCTGTAAAAATGGAGTTACTAATTCAGAAAAAATAAAACAAAAAATTAAAAAAACATATAAAAATAGGTACTTCTTGATTGTTAAAAAATATTCTTAAATTTACTTATAAATAAATAAAAAAAGAAAACAATAATTATATAATAAAGGAAAAATAACAAGATTAACTAACAATATATGAATATTAACCTTTCTGACTTAAAAAGACATTTTTTATGTAAATCTACGCAGGAAAACCAGGAAAACCAGGAAAATAAAAAAAAGAAAACAAAAATTGTTAATTATTGTTTCTATACGATAAATGAGGCAAATATTAGTAAAAAAATAAAAAAAATACCATATTTTTTGAATTATTATTCTATTGTAGAAGATTACGATTTTATCAATATTAGTACAATAAAAGAAAAAGTTCTAGAAAAAGTTGTATTATTAGACGAAAGCAAGAAATACTTATTATTTACATATTCACCCTTTTTCTTTACTTTTAACGATTTTTTATTGCAAATTGAAGAACCAAAAATACTTATTTTAAACGTGATTACATCATTTTCTTATCTTTTGCAGAGTTTGATTCAATTACAAGAACAAAACATTTGTTTTTTTCAATTAAGTCACAAAAATATTGTTTTTACAAAGGAAATGAGAGAGAATCCACTATTGCACAACTTTCAGCTCTCTCTACAAGTTTCTAAGCTTAATGTGGAATATATTACAAATATTATTAAAAAAACAAATGATTATGGTTTAAAACCATTAGAAGTACACGTTTTATTCTATTTGATTGAAAATGATATGACAACCATTTCATATTCTTTTATTGAAGAGATTGTAGAAGTTTTTATGCAAAATTTGAGTATTTTATCTTTTTTCTCTCAAGGTTATCGAGAGAATTTTAAAAATGCATGTATTTTATCTTTAAAAAAATATATGAATGTTTGTAAAATAGACATTATTTTAGATATTTTAAATTATTATGATAAATGGGATGTTTATAGTATGAGTATTTTGTATTTGCATATTTTTGCAAGTGTTTCTAAAGTTTTCTCTCTTAAACAAACTTTTATAAGTAAAATATCCATTGAACTTGCCAAGAATTTGCATCCAGAACCTTCTAAAAGAAGTAATCTTATTGAATTGCAAGAGTCATATAATAAGTTATTAAATTCCGAAACGAATTGGTCTTTTGTAAATGAGTTAGATGTTATGAAAATGGAAAAATTAATGGATGTTTTGATTCAATAATATGAAAATAAATTCAGATATTTATATTATTATTAATTATTTATGTTTAACGACGTCTTCTTTTAGTGCGACCACCTTTGGATTTCTTTGCCTTTGTTTTTCTAACTTTTTGGGTTCCACTTGCTACATTACCCATCTCTCCTTTACGCTTACTTGCATCCCTTAATGCATCCTTAAACGCATAATTAGAGTTTGAAGATTTGCCTTCTCTGTATACTTTCTTAACAAAAATATTCCATGAACTGAGAGCTCTTTTTCCACCTTTCATTGTTATATTTAAAGGATAAAATAATATTTATACATAAGGCTATTTATCTCTAAACAAATTTATTTTGAGTTAAGATAGTTACCAAAATAATACATCATTTTTCTTCCACCTTTATCATCAGTTTCTATAGCAATATACCCTTGAACAAATAAATATGGCCCTTTACCATTAGTAATTCTAAAAACATATGTAGAATTAGGAAGAAAAATATCTGATGATGATAATTCATTATCTACAAAACTAATTGAACCACCACCGGCATCTTTATTAAATATAATATTGTAATTGTCAGTGTAACTAGTAGATGTTAACAATTCACTAAGTAAAATTTCTCCAACATTATCTACTAATTCAGGAGAATCATATAATGGGACTTGAATTGAAACAACCTTTGAATCATCTTTTTCTGCAATGACTACTTTCTTAACTTGAGAAAGGTTATAGTAAATTTCAAGGTCAGGTTTTGCGCCATTGACTGGCCACGAGTTGATAGCACCGATAACTTTATCGCTCATTTTATACAATTACAAAAGATTTTATTAAACGCAAAAAAAAAATCTTAAATCTCTAAATTAGAAATAACTATAATAAAATAAATTAAAAATTTAACTTTATTATGTATAAAATAAATGGAAATATTCAAAAATACACCGAGTGATATTGTAAATCATATTTTATCTTATGATAAACGATTTATTACAAATTTTAATATTGTGAATAAATTTGAATTAGAAATACAAAAATACAAAGATATCAATCGTCAATTGGTTATATGGTTGTATGTATTGTTAATATCATTAAGTATATTGATGTTTTTGTTGATTACTAATATATTATATAATTAATATTTTCGTTCATATAAATAAATTAGCTTGAATAAAACAATATAAAAATATTTTATATATTTTTATAATGTATTGCTATTTTTTAAAAAAAAATTCACCTATATCTTTTGATGAATTAAACAATGCTGCAAATGCAGTAAAACCACTTATTCATCATTATAGAATTCGTAAACAGCCGTTTAATAATCCCGGATATTATGAAATTCATTTGCCTTTTACACAAAGTAGTTATCCAGATTATTGGATTGATATTAATAATAATGAACATGAATACATTAAAAATGATAAAAAACTTTATAACGATATAGTAAGTGATTACGTGTCAAGTTTTAGATATATGCTTAAAAGAGGTCCAGAGGATTTATCCACGTTTGCTGTTATGTGGGAGAGAGAAATATTTTATAAACATTTTGAAATATACAATAAACAATGTATAAAAGATAAACTAAATAGAGCTTTATCATTAATTATTAATTCAAGCGATAAAGAAGAAGATAATTTTTTTATAGATTATCTTATAGAACCGACTAGAATTCTACTTCAGTTTGTAATAAGATTTATGGGACAACGTGTTTACAATAAAGAAGAAGATAATCACATGTATGAATATGATATGATGTCGAAGAAAACATTAATTGAAATGGTTCAAAAGTTTAAAAGTAATCAAACAAAACTTGAAACACTTGATAAAATTGACTTTAGTTATAATCCAATCCATTAAATAATTAAAATTATTTATACTCATATACTTTCATTTTATCTAATCCAACATAAATTCGATAGGTATAATATAATCTAATCAAAACATTTTGTTTAATATATTGAACATCGTATTTTTTACAAATTTCTTTTACAAGAGGTGCTAATTTTTGATATTCCAGACAACTCAAATCCGGAAACATATGATGTTCTATTTGATAATTTAGATATCCGTGAAAAAAATCTATCACATTATTTCCAAACGGATAATTGACACTGCCCAAAACAGCACGATATATTCTACCATTTTCAGAAAGATCTGATTTATTGAATCTATATAAATCATACCCACAATGATTTGTTGTAATAATAAGGAAACTATAAATATTTGCAAAAACTTCCGTTAAAATAATATTACATAACGCATTATAGAAATAGGGTGAACCAAGGATTATACCAAAGATAGATGGTATAAACAGAAACATATAAGTAAAATAAGGTAAAACTAATTTTAAAAATGCTAGTGGTAATCCTTCCACATAAAATAAATGATGTATCATGATAGTAGAATGTGATTCGCTATTATTGTTTAATGCCGTTTGATATGTAGCCAATGTGTTTGATGTGTAATATGACCATCTCCATGTTAAAATGCTTAATAAGAACATAATGTTTCTTTGTGAAAATGTAAATTTTATGAGTGTTTTATCATAAATATTTTCTACTAAGTCTGGGTCTGTATTTTCATTGAGATAATAGTGATGGAATTTATTATGCTCAAATGTCCATGCTTCTACGCTAAACCAATCAAACCAATCAATAAATCTTCTTAATCCTTTTCCGAAATCTTTTCTTATATATGGATACACTTTACAACGATCATATCCGCCATGACAGACATGATGTCCATTTATTGTCCATCTACTAACAATAAAACAAGTTAATGATAAAACGGAAATAAAGTTATATTTAATCCAGATTCCAGAAATACCAATAAAGAATAAGAGGTTTTGCCAAAATAATATATTGGAAAAATGTTGAAATATCTCCGCTTTTGATGTATTTATAACAATCTCATTTTTTACTTTAATGATTTCATTACAAAATTCAGTTTGTTTATCTTCTGATAATGTAATCATTTGTATTTATTTAATATTTTTAATTAAAATTTTAAATTGTTTTTTTACATTTATCTTATAAAGGCTTATACAAATAATTAAAGAAAGTTGCAAATATTGCGGATATAGATAATAAAAAAAATATTTAAATATATAGTAAATAATATATATAGTAAATAATATATATGGTATTTACACATCATGACCCTATAGAAGGTAAAATAGGGATTGGACGTTTACCTTTTTATATGTACCCTATTTTACAAAACATATCCAATAATTTTTTAATTCCTAATCCATATGCGAGTACATATCATGTATATTATACGGCACTAGAACCGCATGTTAAAACCCTTTTTGATAAAATTCAATATGATACACTATGGGACTCAATATATTCGAAATCACAATGGGGATATCTTATAGAATCTATGAACGAAATATATTATTCGAATCCTAGACCCCGGTTCGAACGAACACATTTATATGGTGCTTCTGCTAATTTGGTACCCCATCGAGATTGTGTCCTTTTTTATTTCCCATTTATCGAGTTCTATAGGGTAATTATTGGAGTTTATGGATGGAATAATGATACTTCTACTATCTTTACAAACCTTAATTTAGAACATAAAATGAATCAAGGTGATTATATGATTTTTGATTTTGATAAAACTACACATCAAGTTGTGAAAACAGGTGACTATCCAACCCCTCGAGTCTTGCTTAAACTCCATTTTATTTTGTGCAATAAGGAATTTTATAGCTCCACTCAATATGTCCAGCTGGTATCTTATTTCTATCAAACTTATTATTTATTTGCCAGGTATACTGAACAAATAGGAACGGACCCGACGACATTTATAGGGTTCTTTTATGGACTCGCATGGGAATTGCCTTTTTATACTTCATTCAAATATATTTTGATAGGAACCTATACAGGACTTGCATATTATCATCGTAATATGGGTCATAAAGGATTCATTATCCCTCTATACTATATGATGATTGCATATCTTACACTAGTTACATTTCATTGGTATTTTCGCCCTTGAAGAAATTACTTATTTTGTTTCATTTTATTTATTTATATAAAAAAAATGAAACAAAATAAAAATATAAATATAAATACACATAATATCGAAAATGGTCAAGAACTTTGGTGGTAATAAAGCAAAAGGTTATGCGCGTAAGAATCAAGTTAAAGGGTCTCATGCTTTGAGATCATCTGAAGACCCTGCAGAAATATATGCACAAGTTGTAAAAATAATGGGAGGTTCAATTTGTCGTGTTACTGACTTAAAAGGTCAAGAAATGACTTGTCATATTCGTGGCAAGTTTCGTGGACGTGGGAAGCGTGATAATACACTTGTATCAGGAACTTGGGTTCTTGTTGGTTTGCGAGAATGGGAAAATGAAGCTGTAGCAGGTAGGCTACTCAATTGCGATTTAATTGAAGTCTATTCTGACACAGATAAAGTCCGTTTAAAAAATTCAATAACCAATGTTGATTGGTCTAGATTAATTGCTAATGATACAAGAACTATCGGTTCTGATGCAGAAGCAGATATTTCAAGTGAGATTGAATTCGCAGACGATAAAACGATAGAATACAGGGAATTAATTGATGCACATTTGGCTGCGGGTAGTAATAATATTATTACTACTGAAGATGGTCAAGAAATTGATGTGGATGATATTTAGATTAAATTATTTATATTCATTTATTATATATAGATGAATACAAAAAGAAAATATAAAAAAAGTATTAGAAGAAAATATAAAAAAAGTATTGGAAGAAAAAGTATTAGAAGAAAATATAAAAAAAGTATTAAAAGAAAAAGTAAATATACAAAAAAAAATAAAAAATTTTTTTTACAAAAAGGAGGTATAGGTCATGAGGTTATAACAGCAGCCAGAGAATTAATTGATAGAATTGATAATTTTTTTAAAGATTGTAATATAGGAATAGAATGTTATTTAATACCTGAACCTGGTAGTGACCATAGAAATTATCATAGGAAAATATATTTATATATTAATAATTCTGAAGATAACTCAAAAGAATATTTTTATCAAACAACTTTTAAAATAATTGACTATGATTTTGAAGATGAACAATCTGTTGAAAATTGGAGTACTTTAGATAAAAAAATGTTACATGAAGAACCTCGTGAAAATAAAAATTATGAACTATATATTACTACAACATTATGTATATTAAATGGCTATTCATTTGCTATTATTGTTCAAGGATATATTATGTGTAAATGTTTATTAGAAGGTATAATTTTTGCAAAAAAAGAAGACATGACAGATGCAGCTTCTAAAAATTTACCAAGAAATTTTAATAATATTTTAGGATTTTTTACTGGAGAACATATACATTTAGTTCATTCTGAAGATAATGAAGATTTAACTAATTATATAACAAAAAGGGGTGATGAAGAAAAGTCAAAATGGGATAAAGTAGAACGTGATAGACCTCTTTTAGCTGCTGCTAAAATAGAAGATGAAGATGATGATGAAGATTATAACTCTTCACAATCAGACTCACAGCCTTTTTCAGATGATTCACAAGATAATTATGTTATAGAAGAAGAAGAATTTAGTATGCCTACAACAGAACCTACTAAATATGCTCTTTTACCTAAAGTTATTCCACAATTAAATAATTATTTAAATGAACATTTTTTTACAGAAAAAGAAAGAAAATTTCATACATTTGCCGGTAAAAGAAAACAACATGAATTACAAAATTATCTCGATGAAAAAGTTATAACTATAAGTCAAAATCGTCAAAAATTAGAAGAACAAAGTACAGGATGGACTTTTGATAATCCAAGAAGTTCTTGGCATATTATTAGTTCAGAAAATTTGTTTACACCAACTATATGAATTTATAATTGTTAGAAAAATAAAATAAAAAATATATATAATATGGTAAATTCAAATTTATATGATACTTTTTTTGAAATTAAACAATGTGGTGGAGGTAGTATGTCAAAAAATTTATCTTCTCTTTTATATGAAAAGAGAGATTTATTAGTTAAAACATTTGCAAATTTAATTGTTCAACTTGGTATTACTTATTATGCAATGGAAAAGTATTCGAGTGACAAAGAAAAAGACAAAGACAAAGGAAAAAATTTAACAATACTTGTTATTATCTATTTATTTGCGTTTGTTATTGTACTCGGATTTATTCCCATGCCATCATGGTTAAAATTAATTTTATTTTGCGGATTTTCATATAGTTTAGGTTATATTTTATCTAGTTTAAAAGTAGTTGCAGGTGAAGAGGTTATAAATACAGCATTATTAGGGACAATAAGTATTTTTGGAATAATGTTTTCATTAGGTTTATTTATGTTATTATCAGGAATAAAAATAGGATTTAGAACAGGAATTTTTTTATTTTTTAGTTTGTTATTTTTAATTACTTCACGTTTAATAAATAATTTTATATCTAAATCATCTACTATAACGAGAAATCTTACTATATTTGCTTTAATAATATTTTCCATTTATATTATTTATGATACAAATACAATATTACAAAAAAATTATAATGGTGATTTTATTACTGCTTCTCTTGATTATTATCTTGATATAATTAATATTTTTACAAAATTAGTAAGATTGAATAATGATAATTAAGTATTTATAATAAAATCCAACAAATTAATTATAAATTTTTAATTTACCTTAATGCTTGCTACCTGCTATCTACTATCTACTATCTACTATCTACTATCTACTATCTACTATCTGCTATCTGCTATCTGCTATCTGCTATCTGCTATCTACTATCTACTATCTACTATCTACTATCTGCTATCTGCTATCTGCTATCTACTATTTATTTACTATTTATCTTCACTATCGAATATCCAACTATTGCACATAATGCAATTATTAACCAATCATTTTCTGGTGGTATATTCATAAAATTAGTGTGTATTTGTCTTTTTACCATCATATTGGCTTTAGACATAGTCACTTTCTTTTTATTATTTATAAAATTTTCTCGATTAAGCTTCGCATTGAAGACAACTTTTCTCATAAAAATTTTAGTATGATTCATCATCATCATTTCTTATTAATTGTGCTTTGTTTTAAAGCACAAAAAATTTAATCAATTTTAATTCGACCTCCTGTAAAAATATATAAAGTTGTTTATATTCACTCTGCCATTGAACTATTCAAGAAGATTGCTGTAAGGAGGTATATAGATATATAAAATGTCTTTAAGTTGTTTTTTAATAGATATTTATATAAATCGTTAAATGACTTAAACAAATCCTTTTATATAATGTATATTCATACCTAGTATTCATACTTGATAAGAAATGCATAAGAATAATTCACGTTTTGCTTCATTAGTTGATGACACTTCTAGTAAATCAGTATTTGGTAAAAATAAATCAAAAAACAATAATGAATCAAAAAACAATAATGAATCAAAAAACAATAATGAAAAGAAAGATGTTAAACCTGTTATAAAGACTGATTCTTCTAATTTTTTCAAAAATGATAGACCACAATTTCAAAGAGATAATTATAGGAGCCCTTATGGTAGTAATAAAGAATATATAGAAATGATAGAAAAGCAAGAAAAATTGAAAAAAGCTGAAGAAGAAAAGAGAAAAGAAGAAGAAAAAATGGCTGCACTATCAATTGATAGTTTTCCTGAGTTAGCTAAGGTTAATATAAAACCTATACAAAGAACTATTTTTCTTGAAAAATTAAAAACGAATGTAAATAATAATGATGATAGACAAATAGTAGAACCTAATATAGTAAAACCAGGTTGGATAGAAATGACACGAGAATCAAGTACAATAGAAAAAAGAGATAAAATAGAAGATGTTACAAAAAAAACACAAAAAAACTTGGCATATAAAGTATTTGATAAATTGACGCAATTACATGAAAAACGGACTGCTGAATATATAAAAAATTGGGGTCAAGATGAATGGGAACGAACTTTTTTGTTTTCAAATTATGATTACCATTATTTTGACAAATTAGACGAAATTTATGAAAAAAACAATCCAAAATTCGATGAAGAATATGAACAATTTTCAGAAGATGATGATTTTTTTTGAAAAAATATTAGTTTAATACTATAATGTATTATATAAACATTTTTATAATAGATTATGGATTATATAGAAGAAAGAAATAAACATTTAGATGATGATTGGATACACAATTTTGATAAAACAGACGAACTATACAAAGATTTTTACAAAGATAATGTATATTTCTCAGATTTAAAGGTTGTATATGTAAACAGGTCAAATGAAATTGAAAAAATTAATCAGGCTCCTTTTTTAATGTCAAAACCAAATTGTATTACAAGAGAAGAAATTCTTGAAATACTTAAGAGAACGGCAATGGAAGATAATAGAAAATATTCATTATTATCCATATTGAAATATAATATATTGTTAGAACCATATGAAATTAAAAATTTTTTACTAAATTCATCCGAAGATACAAGTAATTATTTAAGTGTTATTAAAAATATTGACACTATATATTTTCAAAAAACAATAAATATGTTTCAAGATTTAAATGAAATAATACTTATTTTTTATGAAAAATCACAAGAACTTAAAAAAGTTGACCATAATACATGCACTAAACGTGTGTATATAGGAAGTAGTAAAAAGAAAACTATAAAAAAAAGATATAAAGACTAGTTATTACTATATAGTAACATCAGAATGTCAGCACTTGTGAACGCACTTGATAATTATAGTCCACAGCAAATTGGAGAAAATGGTCATGTAGAATATGGATGGTCAAATAGTCTTCAAGAGAACATTATCCAGTTCTCTTTTCAAGTTACCAGAACAGATGAGTATGGACTAGATAGATTGCGTCAGATACTGACTGAAATGTTACAGATCTTGAAGCATCAATTGCAAACCGGGTCTTTGCCTGAAAAAGAGGTCGCAAAAGGATATCTTACCATTCTTTACAAGATTATTGGACAAACGCGCGACATTATAGATGGCAAGGGTGAGTGCGTATTAACATACATGATGTTGTATACGTGGCATCAGTTCTTTCCAGAACTCGCTTTATTTGCTCTCAAGTGTTTGGTAGATTTGGGCAATAAAAATATACATCAATATGGTTCTTGGAAAGATATCAAGTATTTTTGCGATTACTGCAAAAAACATGGAGAAAATATTGATTATCCAATGGTTCAGGAGTCAATTCGTCTTATCAATCATCAGTTGCGTAAGGATTTTGACAATGTATTGAACCCATCTGACATGAGTTTGGCTGCTAAGTGGGTGCCTAGAGAAAAATCCAGTTTTGGATGGACTTATCAAGCACTAGCTACTGACTACTTTAAGGAATACATTACTACTGCTAGCTCTGATGAGAGCAAATTTAAGGCTATACTAAAGTGCAAAACTGAATATCGTAAACTGATTTCGTCACTAAATAATGCGCTAGACACTCTCCAGATTAAGCAGTGTGCCAATACTTGGGCAGACATTGAATTTGGTAAGGTAACATCTATTTCACTTAATAAACAGAAGAAGGCTTTCTTAAACGTGAATAAAAAGAATGTTGTGAGATATCCTTATAGACCTGACAGAGTCCAATGTGCAGAGAATTTTAATGCTCATGTTCAGAAAGCTGTTAATTGTGAAATTGAAATGAAAGGAGCTCGTGTTGGTTTCGCCGATTTTACCAAGCAAGCGCGTTCACTTTACATAAATAATGGTTCGCAAGTGGAAAAGGACTTACTTAACTCCCAGTGGCGCGATAATTCCAAGCTTACATGTGCACTAGAAAACATGATTGCAATGGTGGATCTTTCTGATTCCATGAGTGGCGACCCTATGGATGTTGCCATTGCTATGGGTATTCGCATTGCAGAAAAGTCCAAGTTGGGTAAGCGAGTTATGACTTTCACACTAAATCCTAGATGGGTTAATTTGGATCCTTACAATGACTTTGTATCTCAGGTGGAGGCAGTAGAGGCTGGTGATGTCGGTTATAATACTGATTTTCATAAGGCACTTAATCTTATTTTGGACACCATCGTTGATAACAAAATGGAACCTGATGATGTAGAAAATATGGTACTTGTGTTACTTTCTGACATGCAGATTGATGAGGCTGAACCGAAGGATCATTATAATACAACATCACGTATTCAAAAGAGAGAAGCACTTTATCAGACAATTACGCAGAAGTATGCGGAGGCAGGGATGAGGGTACATGGTAAACCATACAAACCTCCTCATATACTCTTCTGGAATTTACGTAGCACAACTGGATTTCCTTGCTTGTCGTCAGAGAAAAATATTAGTATGATGTCTGGTTTCAGTCCTGCTCTTTTGAACTTGTTTTGTGACAAGGGTATTGAAGCACTCCTTTCTTGTACTCCTTGGTCCGTTTTGACACAAAGTTTAGAAAATGACAGATATAAAATTATGGGTAATTATTTGGAATCTAGATTATCCATTTTTTAAATATAAATATATATGTATAGATAGATATGGATTATAGTCCTAAAATTATTCCATTTCCGTATCTTGATAATATTTACAATACAAATAAAAGAATATAATATTTATAATATCAGATAATGAAATAAAAAGTTATTATGAAATAAAAAGTTATTATGAATATATTATTAGTCAGTTAAAAATATTATATAATAAATGTGGTATAAATAACTATAAACTTGTATTATTATTTCAAAGATTGTATGAAATGTATAATGAATACAAAAGTTCACTCATTCAGATTCAAAGTCCCTCACCAGAATCTGCAAAAAAAAAATGGGGTTTTTGGGGAGGTTCTACAACTAGTCAATTGAGCATAGCAGCATATGAAAAAAATGACGTAACAGGTGAATTAGCTCAATTTATTGTATTATTAAAGCAATTTACTTTTAGAGAGATGAATCAAATTAATGAAAAAAGAAGAGGATTAGAACCACTTAGAAAAAGATTGACTAGTATTGATAATGTAATACCTGATGATATTGTACATTCAAATATAGATACGTTTTTTGACGTTGTAAGTAATGTTAAAAAAGTAATTCTAAATATGACAAGAGGAAACTGGGTAGGAAAATTAGGATTCAGCAAAGAATATCTATATATGTTGCGTAAACCAGTTAATGGAACAGGTTGGTTTGGAGAGAGTGAAACGTCAGAATATGGTTTAAATGGTGGAAAAACTCGTAGAAAATCTAATAGAAAAACTCGTAGAAGGTCTCGTAGAAAAACTCGTCGTCGTAGTCGTCGTTAATTTATTTCATTAGGTAAATGTTTCGTTCATTCCATAATAAAGAATAGTGTTTTTTAGTTTGTTCTCCTCTATAACCATTATATTGTCTCAAAATAATGACATTATTAAAGACAACTACAAATTCATCTATTGTATTTTGTATTTTAATATTTGCAAAATATAATTCCATTTTCATTTTGTCTTCTTTTGTGAAATACTTTCCTAGTAAATTGGGTCCTGTAGGTTCCAAACAATTTTCGCCATAAAAATTATTTTGTACATTGCCTACAATTTGTCTAATACATTTATGCATAATTTCATTTCTTGGTTTTACTGCAATAAGTCCCGTTAATGTACCGCCACCACTTGTATCCAAATCCCTGACAAAATATTCTTTTTCTGTAAGCGCAATAAATCTGAAACCATTTACGCATTGAAATTTTATATCAAAATATATTCCGCCATGAATGTATAAAACACAATAACGCCATAAATCGGATTTATAAGAGCTCGGTATTATACGATTGTATGCATTTAAGACGTCATTATCAAAATTATCTCGTATAAAATCATTGCATTCTATTTCATCAAATAAATGGTGATTAAAATTGGGATGCATTTTCACCATTCTCTCGTAGTTCAATTTCATAACTTGTGGTAAATCCTTTGTATGCCAACAAGTAAATGTTTTTAATGGTATAATGGATTGATAATTTGGTTTAAAAAAAAAAGTCCTATTTATTGCATTCACTTTTTGTAAATATAATATATTTGTTACAATTTTTTTCTTTTTTCTATCTTTTTTATCTTTTCTTTCAAGAAAATTCATATATTATATTCTTAAATGATTAAAAATATAATATTAATCAATGAAATAGCACCTCTGGACTTATCATGATTCTTGCCCCCGATTTTTGCCGCGCTTGAATATGAAATGGCCTATGTTCGCAGTCTTCATATTTGCCATTTAATGTTAAATATTTTTTAAATACTATTTTTGACCATGCTGCTTTAGAATGTGCTTTCAAATTTATTGGAGGTATTAAGTCCAAACGTATACAACCATCATAACAAGTATTTAAAAATTTGTGTGTTCTATATATAGAAAAACCATTGAAGGAGGATATACATGGCAATAATTCGCCAGGTTTCAACTTTTCCAGCAAAGTAGTGACATATTTTTGTATAATGTTATAAAATTGTACATTATTTTTAAAGTGATTATAACTAAAACAATATGGCCATATTGAGAGACCCCATATATCGTAATATTGTGGACTCGTATTAAATGATAGACCATCCCATAAATTGTTCTGCAAATTTTTCCGCAAAGGTTCTACATTCAATTCTTTACAATTTACGTCATCCATATCCATCATAATGAAATAGGGGAATCTCTCTTTATTTTGAATAACATAATTTAAACAAAAATTGCGAGCTATGGCCAGATTATGCGTCCTAAATGGTGATATCGGATTTTTATTTATATATAATAACATCTTTACGTTTTTTTGTTGGTATTCTTTGAGTATTTGCAAAGAATTATCACATGAATTATCGTAATAAATGACTATTTGATAGTCATTAAAGAGAGAACCTAATTTCTCCATATTGGCTAAAACATTGCTTAAATAGGGCTCACAATTCTTCACAGGTCCACAAATACAACAATTCATTCTATCTTTATACACCTTTAGAAAATCCATCTTTTCTAAATATGTATAAAGGTGTATAACGATTTGGCTCCACCTTTTCTAAAGGTGGATAAAGGTGGATAATAAATAAAATTGAAAATGTTTAATCACCAATTTATTATACTAAAACATATGACTTCTTATGCTGTCGTTACAAGCCGTTTTAATAATCAAACACGCGATGCCAATTATACATATCGTTTAAGAAAAGGGTTCGAATGTATGTATTGCACTCCACTAGAATTATCACCTAAAATTCCTTATGATACACCAATATTTGTTATTGAAATGAATAATTCTACTAACAAAATTGAAGGGATTGGTTTCATTAAAAATAAACCAGAGACAAACAAATATTATAAGGTTCATGAAGATGGTAATACAAATAGGTTTACATATATTGGTAAGTATTTTATGAACCGCGAATTAATTGACAAGCATAATCCTTTATTGGTATATATATTAGAAAAAATGCTATTTAAAGGATATACACATTCTAAGAGAGGTAGTGGGTTAACAATGATACCAGAAAATTTAGTGAAAGCAGAAAAAGATATGAATGTTAAAAAAGAAATTAATAAATTATTTTCGCATTATTTTATTAAAAAAACTAATATAAATTCTAGACAAAATAATTGATAAAATATAATAAATAACTCTAAAAAAATAATTTATAACAACTTTTTAATTTAGAACAATTTTATTATACTATCTATAATGACAAGTTTTAATAGCAATAATTTAGATGATAATATTTCAAATTATTCTCTCTCGGAATTATTTGATATTGCAGGAATTGAAAATGAAGATGAAAATGTAGATTATAACACAATTAATGATAATATGAATACACTTATAAAAAAAACGAAAGACCATAAATTATCCATTTTTTTACAGAAAGTTAAGAGTGAGCTTTTAAATTATACAAGCAGATTACAGGCAGAAGAAGATTCAGAAGATAAAAATATAATTGAAGGTTTTGGAAATAGAGAGAATCAAGTTAACGATTGGTATGTAAATCAATATCTTACTCAAAGTGACCAAAATCAACTCAATAAAATTACACAAAGACAGCAAAAAATTGAATTGTTTGACAATGAAAATGTCCCTATGAAACGAGAACAGATCGCAACAACAGACACTTATGCTGTCCCTGTTAAACAGGATTCTTTAAATCCAAATTTGAAAAATACTATAACACGATTTATAAATTTAGATAGCCAATTTAGACAATATACAAATGAAATTGACTCTACGTCAACTGAATACACACTTGACCTCTCTGATTCATTAAAAGATGCTTTAAAATTATCAGTCTATTCATATCAAATACCTTTTAGTTGGTATGTTATTGATGAACAATATGGTAATACTTGTTTTTGGATTCATGACCCATCATATAATCAGAACATAAGTATTTATGTTCCACCTGGCAACTATTCAACAGACGAGTTTAAAAATCAATTAAATAAATCTTTTCAGGATGCTGGATTTTCGACACCAGCAGTCACCGGTTATGTCACTGCAAATAAACCAGTATATTATAATGCAAACAATGGCAAAATTACATTGTTTTTAAATGGAGGCACTTATATTGATCCAAATGGTATAAATAATAATTTTACTATTAACTCATCTTGCTCTATTATTTTTTTCGATTTTACTGGATATTTATCTTGTATTGGTCTCTGTTTAAGTAAAACAAATCATTATTTTAATAATACACTTGGTTGGATTATGGGTTATCGCGTACCTTATGAAAATATTGACCCTAGTGGTAATATTGCGTCTTCCATATTGGATTTAAATGGAACAAAATATTTAATATTAGTTATTGATGATTACAATCAAAATCATGTAAATAATAGTCTAGTATCTATTACACAAACTTCAAACAAATTAAAAATTCCTAATTATTTTTCCACTGATATACCATATACATGCGTAACACCTGCACAAAGAGGCAACAATTTGCAACAATTAATGGACGAAATGACCGCAAAAAGTTTATTCAGTACTCAAACAACAAATATTCAAAATGGTTTATTGATTGCTGGAAAATATCAAGAGGAATATGTATCTACTCAGCAAGTTCTACCAAGTGCACCTCGTACACTGACACGTTCACAAATTTATACCATTAATGAAATCAATAAAAATAATATTAATCTAACTAATTACTTATCAAAAGCACCAACTTCATCTGATATACTAGCTATTTTACCAGTGAAAACTTCATCTGGAGTACCTAGTGGTTCTTTATTAGTAGAATTTAGCGGTTCTTTGCAAGATAATACTCGTACCTATTTTGGTCCTGTTCATATAGAAAGAATGAATGTTAAACTACTCGATGATAAAGGAAATGTATTAAATTTAAATGGTAATGATTGGTGTGTTACATTAATTTGTGAATGCTTATATCAGTATTAAATATTACATTATATTAATGAGCATATTTAATGAAATAGGTACATATGGACCTAATATTATTTTTGTTCTCTCTGTATATCTTTTATGGGAACATAATAATCTATTTTTCTATTATATAATTGGATTCATTTGTGATTTAATATTAAACATTATTTTGAAGTCTATAATACAACAACCACGACCTTGCTTTAACTCAAAAGAATTTGAATTGGCTCTCAAAAATAATAAACGTTTCATTTATAAAGATGGTCTTCCATATGATTTATTTGGAATGCCATCAGGACATTCATCTAGTGTCTTATTTTCAACCACATTCGTATATCTTGCATTAAGAAAAACCAATTGGTTATATGTTTATCTTATTTTAAGTGTCATTACTATGTCACAAAGAGTTTATTATAATCACCATACTTTATTTCAAGCAATTATTGGAGCTTTAGTAGGTACAGGGCTTGCGTATTCATTTTATCAGGTTGTTGAAAAGAAGATGAAAGGAACTATTCGAGTGAAACCTGATGATTTTGGACCCATATAATTCTTTGAGAAAGGTTTTGTTCCACTTTTTTAAAGTGAATATATATAAATGGCTTCTTGTAATGGTGATAAATCTGTCACAAATGATAACCCAAATAAGTTAAGCAATAGGGCGCAATACTCTAGCAATTTAACTAAAAATGATGACAAATATATTCAAAAACGTACTTGTAAACAATCTACGGGATTTTATCCTAGTTTTACACCTATTATTTATAATCTCTCGCAAAATACTAGTCTACATGGAACATACTCTTTGGTTTACATAAATGGTAACAATTTTCAGTCTCCATGTATAGGCACTACCTATATAAACTTTACTAATTCAGTCAACTCTTATAACAAGCTACCTATTACTTTTTATAGCAATTCTTATATATCATTTGTTATACCTATAGCCGCACCTGTTGGAACTTATTCGGTTGTAGCTGTCAACATATACAATGGTAATTTCAGCCCTCAAGTCAATAACGCATATCCAGGGGTTTTAGATTATTCAAATATCTTTAATTATGTTCTTACTTAAATGTATACACATATATATATACATGAAATATTTCTATCTATATATATTTGGTTTAGTTGTTTTTATTATTGGTATGTCTTATTATAATACATTAAATACATCCTTTTATAGAGAGGGATTTGGAATTACAAACTATGTTTTATTAGGTGATAGCATTTTAAATAATTCTTCCTATGTATCTAATGGAGAGAATATTGCTGCTTTACTTCAAAAAAAGAATCCTGACGGAAAGGTTCTTTGTTTAGCAACAGATGGTGCAAAAATATCAAATATTCCACCTCAAATTAGCAGTATACCTTCTTTATACAATGATAGTAATACTATTATTTTTCTCTCTGTCGGTGGAAATGATATATTAAACAACACTCATAATCCAGATTTTGACACTATGTTAGAAGAATATAATAAACTTATAGAATCGATTAAAATAGTAGCACCTGAAGCAACACTATATTTGGTTGATTTATATTTTCCCAGAAATAAAGATAGTGAACAATACTGGCAAGTTATCACAGAATGGAATAATAAACTTACTAAATATGCATCAGACAATAATGTTCATATTTTCAATGTTAGTAGCATTTTAACTAAACCAGAAGATTTTACTGGTATTGAACCTTCTTCCATCGGTGGACAAAAAATGGTAGATTATATGATTCATCAACTATAATTTGTATAATGATTTTCTATTATTATACAATGTTCTATTATTATACAATGTTCTATTATTCTACACGATAATACATAAGCATTTGATAACTCTTCCTAAAATTCCATTGCATTGGTGATTTATCTGCATGTGTAGATCCCTCAAATTTCCACGTCATATTTGAGTTCAATTTATTCTTCCATGAAAATGGCACCAAACGATGAAAACTCATGCCATCATATCCCATTTCTTTGCCTTCACACGTAATAAGTGCACAAAAATGCTCCTTCTCTATATCCCTTACGACTACACTATCAAGTGCATATTTGGCGTTATTCATTTTAAAAGATATTGCTTTATTGTCGCATTTTTGGGCTTCGTCTTCGAAGAATTCAAGAACAATGAAATGCGGTAAATGTTGCATGTTTTGTGCAGTGTTTGAAATCTGTTCTCTCCAATTCTCATTAGCGCCTCTAAAAAATAAAAATTGGATTGAATTGTTATTCAAATATTTGATAATGGCTATATAATAAGTTATTGGATTACCTGCTTCATCTATATTTATAATATCCTTATTTTGCTCTTTGTATCCGTCTGGTATTTGTTTAAATAGTTCTACAATAATACTATTGGTATCCAATACATAAGCAAAGTCTGTACCTTGTAAGCAGTTGTCTACACCATAATTCAGCAAAGCAAATGCGTTTCGCACATTATTCGGCATTGGAGATTTATTCTTTTGTGTCCCTTTAATCATCAATTGTCGCAAAAAATGGAAAAATTTGCGACCTTTATCG
>Ga0114959_10000509_pt1 | contig 36856 bp, 34 predicted proteins | sample C_130625_EF_Meta_FD_87317 | JGI IMG/M metagenome (GOLD analysis project Ga0114959, IMG submission 87317) | Freshwater microbial communities from Lake Croche, Canada to study carbon cycling - C_130625_EF_MetaG | ecosystem: Environmental > Aquatic > Freshwater > Lake | place: Lake Croche, Canada... | reverse complement strand
GCTTTTGTTGAAGCAATGGTTGCTGGCGCTAAAGAACTTGGGTTAAGTTCAGAAGTTGCGACACAGTTGACTGTTCAAACCTTAGTAGGTGCAGCTAAGTTATTAGTTGAAAGTGGCAAAACTGCAACTGAACTTCGTGAAAATGTAACTAGCCCTAATGGAACTACTGCAGCTGCGCTAAATTCTTTTAGTGAAGGCGAGCTATCAAAATTAGTCGCAAATTCAATGAAAGCGGCGCGCGATCGTTCGATCGAATTAGCTTAAATGTTTCGAAAATTTTTATTAGTCCTTAGCGCCATACTTCTTATTTCTACAGTTCCTCTCTCGGCTGCACCTACTAATCCGTTGGCAGTTATAAAAACTATCCCAATTGACCAAGATATTGCTGGAATGCTTATCGGTGACACCGCAATATATCTTTTTGGAAATACACCAACTGGTGGGTATGTGACAGCCCTCAATAAAGATGGTTCGCAGAAATGGTTGCATAGCTTCTCTGATTTAACTGACTTTACAATTTCAACTGGCGCTCTCGATGCCAATGGAAACATCTGGTTAGCCGGTGCTTCAGCTGCACCAATCGCGATTCCAGGTGCTGCCAATCCATCGCCAACTGCAGCTAACCCAGACTCAGTTCTAATAGGCGATGAAGGTGCGCTTCGCCCAGATCTAAATAATTTAACGCTCTGGAAAGTAAGTAGCGTCGGTGTTGGAGCAGGGAAGTATCAATTGCCACTTGCCCAACCAGTACTACCAACCTCAATTAGTGTAAACAGGAGTGGAATTTCAATCGTGGCTTGGCAATCGGCTGGCTCACTATTTGTTGCCGCAGATTTAATTGGAAAATTCGGCAAACCTTTGAAAGTGGGCAAAACAACTACCACTTTAGATAAAGTAATACGCAATAGCGACGGTAGCAGCATTCTGCTTGGTAGCAGCACTGAGTTATTTCTGGGAAACAAAGATATTGGTATCCGCGATGGAATAATTTTAAAAGTTGATAGCACGCCAAAAATTGTGCAATCAGTTAGAAGTGGTGAAAAAGATACGAGTCGTAATTGGGTGAGTGCTTCACCTTCACTTTTATTTGGCGGCTACTTAAAAAACAAATCATCAGCATTCGCCACGATTGCTAAGTTTGATGCATCACTAAAACCAATCTGGTCGGCTAGATATAAAGCAACGACTAGTGCATTGGTGACTATCGGTGCTAACTCGAACGCGTATGCCGCCTATGAAAATAGTGGATCTGGAACCTTGATTGCCTTTGATAAGAAAGGAAAAGTAATCGCAACCAATTCATTCCTAGGTCAACCAATCGCGCTTGAATTTAATAGAACATTCGGTCTCTATATTTATACCGGGAGCGCTATCTATAACTTAGATATCAAGTAATTAAGCAGCTATAAAAGCTATTCGACGATCTAGCGCTGCCAGTAAGAATCTTTTCTTATCGACAATTACAAACACTCCACGACCTGGTTCATTAGTTTGAGTTGAAGAGACCAGTCGAGTTGGATTATTAGGTTGAGTTAAGTTAATCGAACATAAGCGCAGTTCACAATTGAAAATTAGTTCACCGTTTTCCAAAGTTAAGTAAGCACCTGGAGTTCCGAAACCATCAATAGTCGAGGTATTAACTTCCTTAGTTCTTCCCACAAAGGTGCTTCTAATTTGGTTTGGGGTTGGCGCAGAACTGGCACTTGCTGCTATCCAGACCATTCTGATACCGGCACTTTCTTTTGCAATAGCTACGTCAAAGCCAGCCACTGGCACACCATTTTCAGCTTGATCCAGAGTGGTGTAGCTCCAAGTATTAGGTGAAACTCCGGTTCGAGTTGCATACCTGACTTCTCCCGAAGTGATGTCGCGCTTTTGATTAATTACTAAAACGGAATCGTAGATTAGATGTGTAACTGAATTCAGCACATATGCAGCCAAGTGAAAAGCCACATCGCCTGTGCTTCGATTATCGGTTTTGCGATCACCATCTATCATTTCATAAACCCATTTGGTGGTATTTATTCGTTTAGTTGCCCCGAGCAAAATTCCCTGGCTCTCATCACGGTAGAAGACTGAGATTCCAGAAGGCGTAACAGCGCAAGCACTTGAAACACTCACATCGCTGGCTGTACGAACTCGATCAGCAATTTCATAACTTTGAACTGAAGGGCCATTTCCATCAACGATTTCGAAGGTAAAATTTTTGCCATCGTATTGGGCATATCGCAGATCTAAATCTGTGGCATCAGGATAAAAGATGTGCAACTTCTGATTTGTGCCAACCCCTGAGGTACAAAGAGAAATGTGTCCAGCAATCTTATTTTTTGTTCGACTAGCACTGCCACCGGCGCCATCAATAGTAGTTTTCTTCCAGACTAACCCGTTCCAAGTTGCGATCTTTAAAACGCCTTTTACAGCATCAGTAAAAACAATGATGGGTTTGCCATTAAAAGTTGTACTAGCGATATCGCGACCGTCAGGTGTTAAATCAACTGGCGCGGTTTTCCAGCCAGCTTGCGGAATTATTGATTTGGTAATGGCCTCAATCGAAGTTCCCAATATGTTCTGTGCCGTAACGGCAAAGGAATAAGGAGTGCCATTTTTAAGTCCAGTTACAACGATGGGGCTACTGGTTCCGGTAACTAGTTGTGAAGTCTTTAAATTCTTCACTGTGTATGAAGTCACCTGCGCCGCGCGCGCGTTTGCGGGCGGATCAAATGTAATTATCGCGCTCTGATTACTAATTAGTGCTTCGACATTACGAGGTGCATCAGGAACGCTAACAGCCAGACCAACTGGTGGCTTCGAGCGCAGATCTTCCATCATCGCTAACAAAAGCGGGCCAGGCTGGTGGAAGATTTCACCAGCATCAAGATTAGGAGTCATAACGGCGTCAACTCCGCTCTTGGAGTAAGTAGCTTCATCTAGATGGCTTACTGATGAACCTGGCTCATATATTGCTGGTGTATACATCTTTATTTTTTCGCCACCATTTACGCGCTTTCCATTTTCGCCTATCCAATAAAGCGGAGCAGAGAAAGTTTTTCCTAACTCTAAAGAAGGGGTTGGCATATCTGCCAGACGGCGGCCGTCGGGAGTTTGCAGGTAAGCATCAAACGGAGTTGGTTGATCAATGCTGCCGTATCCGAAAAATTTGTCATATACATCGGTAGATAAGAAACCTAAACCATGCGCAACTTCATGCAAGATCACCGATTCGAGATCATATTCAGAAGTGCGTGGCTTATCATCGCCGCGTTGATTCCAATTCGCCGCTGAATTAACTTGGATTATTATTTCTGCGTTATCCCGATCCAAATCTTTCCCAGCTAGCGCATTGGCAAGTGCGGATGGATACCAAAGTGTGGAATCAGGTGCGCCAGTAAACCCAGCAAAATAACTACCGGGCCTAGCGCTACCTAGAACATCACTATTTGCACTTCGACCCCATGTCGCCGTAACTGTAATATCAACAGTAGATTTGAAATTTACCGACCAGGTATCGAGTGCAGCCTGCACTTCGGCGCGCGCCCAATTGGGAAATGAGTTGTAGGTAATTGCAAACTTTGAGGTCTTTTCTAAATTTGCAGATGGTGAACTGTTCGAAGTTGTCGCATTGGCCGAAGGTGTTGTATTACCGGCAAAAGTGTGGCCCCAAACCGTTGATGGTCGAACTCGAACTTGAGCCTGTGCGGTTGGAGAGAGCAGTGAAGCTGAGATAAAAACAGCCGAAAGTAGAGCGATGCTTATTTTCGCTCTACTTTTACTTGATCTAGTAGTACTCAATCTGCCCCACATATTGCGCAACGCTATCAGGGTGAGATGATTGCCCAATGACCGCCCAGCCTAAAGTTTCCCGTGAAAACGATTCTTCGGAATATGCCGAAGTTCTTAATCGGCTGCGCCAAGAACCAGCTATTTCGCTACAGAATTCAGTCGGAAATTCTCGGCCCGAACCAACGTTAGATGAGGCTCGCGAAGATTTAGCACGAGCGATCGGCGAAGTTGCGCACTCATTATTCGCTAAGAAATATGGCCCAATGGTTGCCACGGTTACTAAAACTACTGCCGAAGCAGTTCTTAAAGATCTTGAGAAGAATGCCTATCGCGCCAAGAATGATGCAACATTAATTGCACAAGAACTTATTGATCGCGCTATTACTAAAAACCGGAGCAAGAAGAAGAAGTGACATTAGTAACTGTTTATTCTAGGAAAACTTGCCATCTGTGTGACATAGCAATTGAGAACCTGGAATCTGTTAGAGCTGAATTAAATTTTGAGATCAAGAAGATAGATATTGATGGAGATAATGAACTTATCAATAAGTATGGCGAAGAAGTTCCGGTAATTCATATCGACGGAATTCACCACGATATTTTTCGAGTTGACCTAGAACGTTTTAGATCTTCCCTTGAAAAACATCGTCAGCATCAATAATTCGATACGAGTAGCCTTGCTCAGCTAGGAATCGTTGGCGATTCTGGGCAAAGTCTTGATCGACGGTATCGCGCGAAACTACTGAATAAAATGTTGCACCACGACCATCAGACTTAGGGCGCAGAATTCGACCTAAACGTTGGGCTTCTTCTTGACGAGAACCAAATGCGCCAGATACTTGAATTGCAATTGTGGCATCAGGTAAATCAATCGAGAAGTTTGCAACTTTGGAAACTACTAAACATTTAATTTCCCCAGTGCGAAATAGAGCAAATAAACGTTCTCGTTCCTTAACTGGAGTATCACCTTTGATTAGTGGGACTCCAAGCACTTCAGAAAGTTCATCAAGTTGTGAAATATATTGACCGATTACCAATACTTGGTCTGCTGCATGTCGTTCAACTAACGCCTCGACAACCTTGCGCTTTGTAGCAGTTGTGGAGCAGTAGCGATAACGTTCTTCGGGTTCTGCGGTTGCGTACAACATGCGTTCAGCTTCGGTCAGATTTACGCGTACTTCAACACATTCAGCTGGTGCGATATAGCCCTGAGATTCAATTTCTTTCCAAGGAACATCAAAGCGCTTTGGCCCAATTAAGCTGAAAACTTCGCCTTCCATACCGTCTTCACGTACCAATGTGGCAGTTAAACCCAACCGGCGACGTGACTGAATATCTGCCGTAAAACGGAAAATTGGCGCTGGCAACAAGTGAACTTCGTCGTAAATAATTAAACCCCAGTCATGAGTATCGAAGAGATCTAAGTGCGCATAAACACCATTTTTCTTCTTGGTCATTACTTGGTAGGTGGCAATTGTTACTGGCCTGATTTCTTTCTTCGCGCCTGAATATTCGCCAATTTCATCTTCATTTAGCGTGGTGCGCTTAAGTAACTCGTCGCGCCATTGACGTGCAGCAACTGTATTAGTAACCAAAATTAATGTTGTGGCTTTCGCATGTGCCATTGCAGCAGCACCAACAATTGTTTTTCCAGCCCCGCAAGGAAGAACAACAACGCCAGAACCACCATGCCAGAAACCTTCAGCAGCTAGCTCTTGGTAAGGGCGAATCTTCCAATCTTTTTGTACTAACGCAATTTCGTGTGCCTGGCCATCGACGTAACCAGCAAAATCCTCAGCTGGCCAACCTAGACGCAACAAGGATTGTTTAATTGCACCACGTTGGCTGGGATGTACCGCAACCGTTTCTTTATCGATTCGAACGCCAAGTAACGGCGCAATTTTCTTAGCCCGAATAACTTCTTCGAGAACTGCGCTGTCTTTGGTAATTAAAATAAGCCCATGCACGGGATCAGCTTCTAGACGCAAGCGACCATAGCGAGACATGGTTTCGGCGATATCCACTAGAAGTGCATGTGGAACGGCGTAACGCGAGTATTTAATTAAAGTATCAATAACTTGTTCAGCATCATGACCGGCAGCACGCGCATTCCATAAGCCCAAATTAGTCAGACGATAAGTGTGGATGTGTTCGGGGGAGCGCTCTAGTTCAGCAAAAGGAGCGATGGCCCTTCGACACTCAACCGAACCGGGATGATCGATATCTAATAGCAGCGTTTTATCGCTCTGGACGATCAGTGGGCCATCAGTCATTTAATAAGTCCTTAATAAAAGCGTGCAGGAAATCAGTTCGTTGATGCATTGCGCTAACACTGGCCCATTCAGTAAGCGCGTGTGCGCCACCGCCGATAGCGCCTAACCCATCGAGGACTTGAGCTCCGGCAGCTGCGGCAAAGTTGCCATCGCTAGCTCCACCAACTGAGGCATGACCAAGAGCCGGAATTCCAATTGCTGCGGCGACTTTCTCAGCTCGCTCGTATAGCGCCTTAGTGGCAGACGGTTCTAGCGGTGGCCGATTTAAACCACCAATAACTTCAATACGAGCAGCCAGATTATTTGGCTGTAAAGCTTTGATCGCTGCATCGACTCGTAGAAGTTCGTTAGTTGAATATGAACGCGCATCAATATCTAATGCCGCTAAATCAGGAACTGAATTAGTTGTGGTGCCGGCACTTAACATGGTTGGCACCACGGTCGTGCCATGTTCAGAATTTTCAAGTGCCGCTAGCTGTAAAACTAAATGTGAAATTTCAACAGTTGAGTTAATGCCATTCTCGGGTTCGAGGCCAGCATGAGCAGATCGACCATGAACTTTAACTTGGTACATCGAAGTTCCTTTACGACCAGTTTTTACCTTGCCATCAAGTGATGCTTCGAGAACTAAAACGGCCTTAGCGTTTTGGGAAAGTTCTTTAATCAAATTGCGAGATGCATGGCTGCCAGTTTCTTCATCAGTGGTTGCAATTAATGCAACCGAACCTTCGATTCCCTTGAGCGCAAAGAGCGCTTGCAGGAATCCAACTTTCATATCAAAAGTTCCGGGCCCGCGAATTACATCTCCATTAATTTCAAAGAGTGGTTGGTATGAACCTTTCGGCCAAACCGTATCTAAATGAGCTAGCAATACAATCTGCGGTTTAGCATCACCCCACCAAAAAACTGGGCGACCTTCTATTTCACGAATCTGCGCCGGAGTTCCTAAAACATCAGCTGCAATTGCGCTGGCAACCTTTACAACTTCGTGGCAAGCAGCGAGATCTTCGGTGGGGGATTCACATCGAACTAAAGTCTCGAGCGCGCGAAGCATGAGGTCGGACATGGGGTTAAGTCTGCCGTATTCGGGGCTTTGCGTGTCGGTCATAGTGGTGCGACCCCAGTAATACGCGGGATCCGAAAGCTTTGCATCTCACCGGTCGCATGATCACGTGCAACCAGCGCACCCGCTGAGATCTTGATTGGGTCAACGATGCGATGTGAAACGGCGCCATTGTTATCGGCATAACCAATCGAAAGTGCTTGTTGTTTTTCGACATAGATTGCCAGGAGATCCATAGTTTCATTTGCAGTGGTGCGCGGCAATGAACCGAGTGCGCTTGCGGCTGAATCACGAATCTTGCTCTGCTTATGACTTGATTTTTCACCAGCTCGGATTGAGCGAACTGCAGCGACCAGAGTTGATTCGGATGGTGAATCAATTTCACCAATTACCCGAGGTGGCTTTGGTTTTGCTTTTGCTCGATGCGAACGATGCCCGGTAATTAAGGCACCATTACTTGCTTCAGCTGCTGGTAAATACCCAGCATTGCGCAAAACATTCATGGCATCAGCGGCATCTAAATCACAGATTAAAACTTCAGCTGCAATCTTCCGCAGCGAAAGAACATCGAGTCTTTTATCACTCATGATTTGGGCTATCAACGAAGTGTCTTCGCAACGGATGAAGCTGGCGGTATTGCCAACACGTAGCTTTCCATGTTTTTTCGCAACATCGGCAATTAAATATTCCAGGGGTTGTGGCATTGGCGTTTTTGAAGTCTTGACTAAGAAAGTTCGAATTTCTTCACCACTTTTGCCGTGATCTAATCCACGGCGAATTGATGCTTCGCTGAAACGGTAAACAGTGGCACCGCCGCGGCTTTCAATATCAGCAACAGCAGAAAGATCACGAGCAATGTCATGCTCTAGTGGTCCTGGTGCTATTGCTGTGTTATCACTTTGAATCAAGATGTGGTCGACAGGTTTAGGTAAGTCGGCATCGATACCAATTTCATCAGCACCCGTCATAAATGCTCGACCATATTTAGCTGAGGCGCCTTGGCCAGTGAAACCAAGCCATTCAGCTTCGCGTAACGTCCAAGCAATGAGTTCTTCTTGAATACCCGGATTACGCTTACTAGGAGCTATCCATTTCATGGTGCGCGTGAAACTAGCTAAATCAGGTGACAGGTTCGGTTGTTCATTAAGCAATTTAATTACCAATTTGCGGGTGCTTGCAGCGTTAACGCGATCAAGCTCAGGACCTAGAGCTGCAACACTCTTTGCTTCGCCACGACCAACTAAGCCACTAACGCGTGAAGTTGTTAACCAGTTTGCTGCAAGTGCACCCCATCTAGTTTCGGCGCTTTGGGTTAACCAGATATCGAAGTTATTACTTGGCAGGATTCGATCATCACCATCGATAGTTAATAAACCAGCGAGGTAAGAAAGTTCGGCAATGAATGCAGCACAATTTTCATCTATTCCAATATGCGCTGAAATTAATTTGAGATCACGTACACCAAGCCCACCAGAACGAAGCGCATCTGCTGGTTCTTGTGCCCAGAAGTGAAGCAGTTCTTCAACCCAACCAAGCACCGTTGCGATATTTGCAGCAGCAGCCATGTTTACTGATTTTTCAACCCGCTTAGTTCCGGTAACCACGGGCGCTGTACTTTCATAACTCTTGTGTACTTTTCCGCCACGTAAAAAAATTCCGACTTCGCGCGGCATGATTACAGTCCGCTGATCTAGCGGAACTAAAAACTTGCGATCTAGCAACCAAGCAATTCCAGGACCTGGATTCTTAATGTCGCCAACACTTCCGCGAGGTGGTCCCCAAATTAATTGAGTAAGAACACGATTAGCAGCCTCAGGTGCGTCGTTTAACTCGGTTAACTTTAATTTAGCTAGCGAAGCTGGCCCGAGACCAGCTGGCTCATTTATTAATAGTTGACTTACTGAAGTAGGTAGTCGCAAACCTTTTTCAGATGGGTAGAGAAGCCCAAAAGTTATTAACCGTGCAACTGCGATCGCAGCATCTTTATGGGTAATTGAGATAACGTTTTTGAGCGTAAATTCATCATCTAATGCAACGCATGCTTCGAGGATTTGAAATTCAAATTCAGTTAGCGAATCAACTGCCCGAGCAATGCTGTGTGAAGATGATGCTCGCACGGCAAGGGAAGCCAAATCCGGTGGAACTGGGGAAACTAAATCAGGACGAGCAGCAAAAAGCTCAGATAATCCGGCATCGTCAAGCGAGCGCAGATAGTCAGTAAATGAGCGAATTTCCATAACCGTCCTACATTAGTGGAATTAAGCCCTGATCGCCTACTTGGTTTTTAGCGACGTGGTCCACGCGGGCGAAACAGGGTGGCAACAGCTGCTAGTCGACTTACAAGTGGTCCAAAAACCCGACTGAACTTTCGGCCTCGACGAAACTCATGAATTGGCCAACCTTCGCTCATGGCGCGAATCTGCAAAATGGCATCTGGATTAATCGCGTTTGGTTTACCAACGGATTTAAGTAAAGGTAAATCATTATGACTATCTGAATACGCATAACAATCTGATAAGTCAAAGCCACGGTCTTCAGCAATTTTTTTAATAGCAACCGCTTTCTCGGCGCCGTGCAATAAATTTCCTTCTAGAGTGCCGGTGTACTTACCATCTGCAATTGTTGCTTTGCTTCCGAGAGCGCCAGTAAATCCTAAACGATTTGCAATTAAGGTAGCCATATCTTCGGGAGCTGCAGTTACTAACCAAACTTCTTCACCATTAGCTAAATGTGAGCCAGCAATATCGATAGTTCCTTGCCATAGCGCAGGCGAAACATATTCATCATAAATTTCTTGTCCGATTGCTTCAATCTCTTTGACATCATGGCCACCAATAAAATCAGTTGCAGCATTTTGAAACTTTAAAATCTCTTCCTTATTTTCTTTGCCAGTTAATCGAAATCTAAGATTGGCCAATACAAAGCGTGAGATATCAGCTTTAGTGAAATAGCCGCGTTTATACATGCCTCTCCCGAGAAAGTAGAGCGATGATCCGTGGATCAAGGTGTTATCTACATCGAAAAAGGCGGCTCGCTTTTGGGTGAGTGCCATGTCACTACCTTAGCGAGAGAAGAGTAATTCCGACGCTTTATGCTTAGCGCATGACTTCCACTGTCCACGTTATTCGCCATGGCGAGGTAGAGAACCCGCAAAAGATTCTTTACGGCCGTCAACCTGGGTGGCGATTATCGGAGCGCGGTCAAGCAATGGCCAGCACTTTGGGTGAATGGGCGAAAGCAATTGATTTGGGAGCACTTCACGTTTCACCTCTGCAAAGGGCTCAAGAAACTGCGGCACCGATTGCAGCAGCTCATGGTATTTCAATCACCACTGATGATCGTTTAATTGAAGCTGCCAATATTTTTGAAGGCAAACCATTTGGAATTGGTGATGGCGTTCTTAAGCATCCTTCAGCATGGCGCCATTTATATAACCCATGGAAACCATCTTGGGGCGAACCTTACGATGAACAGATTGCCCGAATGTTGGCAGCAATTTTCGAGGCAAATAAAGCAGCAAACGGTAAAGATGCTATCTGTGTCTCGCATCAACTTCCGATTTGGATTCTGCGAAGTGCAATTGAAGGAAGACGCTTGATTCATGATCCGCGTAAACGTGAATGCTCACTAGCATCAGTTACAAGTGTGCATTTTGATGAAGATGGGTTAATTTCAGGTCTCTCTTATTCTGAACCAGCGAAACATTTGTTGCCACCAAAAAAATGATTCGCAATTTACGCCGCTTAATTCTTGTCGTAGCCAGTGCCCTTCTTATGACTGGTTGTGGAAACGGTGGTAGCTCAACAGCACAAGAAAGTTTTATTTCTGGAAACGGCGCTGTAACTTTTATTTCAGCTAACGATCGACAAATGGCACCAAAACTTAGTGGCGATACTCTCTATGGAACTAAATTTGATTTTAATGGAAACAAAATCGCAGTTGTAAATGTTTGGGCATCGTGGTGTTCACCATGCCGGGCTGAGATTCCGACGTTAACAGCCCTCTCCAAGAAGTATTCTGATGTGCAGTTTATGGGAATCCTGACTCGAGATAATTTGGCTAATGCTGAGGTGTTTGCCCGTCAATTAGCAGTTCCGTACCCTAATTTCATTGACGATTCGTTGCTACTGGGCTTTCGCAATACGCTGCCTGCAAATGCTATTCCGACGACCGTGGTGATAGATAAGCAAGGGCGAGTTGCGGCACGCATCTCTGGCCCAGCAACAGTCAGTGGGCTTAGTAAGTTGATAGAACGGTTAACCGCTGAATGAATAATTTTGTAGTCGAACAGATTTTTTCAGGTTACTTAATAGTTGCACTCCCGGTTGCGATGATCGCCGGCTTGCTTTCATTTTTGTCTCCATGTGTGCTTCCGTTAGTACCAGGCTATATTTCTTTTGCAGCTGGATTTAGCTCTAGTCGAGGCAGAATTTTATTTGGCTCGTCCTTATTTGTACTTGGTTTCTCAACACCTTTTGTGCTTTATGGCGCACTATTTGGAACTATTGGTTCTCGGATCACTGAACACGAAACTGGGATAACACAGTTTCTAGGAGTGATAATTATTTTGATGGGCGTTATTTTCTTAGGTAAATTCCCAATGATGCCAACGCTGCATCTTAAAAGTTCTGCTTTCGGTGGTTTGATTGGTGCACCATTGCTTGGTTTTGCATTCGGTGTTAGCTGGACTCCTTGCATTGGACCGGCACTTGCAGCAGTTCAAACATTAGCTTTCCAAGAAAGTTCAGCACTTCGAGGAGCGCTCCTGTCAATTAGTTACTGCATAGGGTTGGGCCTGCCCTTTATTCTCTCTGGGTTGTTCTTGGATCGCTCCGAGAAACTACGAAAGTTATTAGTTCAAAATGGATATCTGGTCTCACTTATTGGTGGAATATTTTTAATAATTATCGGAACTCTTCAACTTCTTGGACTTTGGAGTGATTTCATGATTTCGCTGCGCTCGATGATTTCAGATTTTGTGCCGGTGATCTAATGATCGAAGAAACACAACTCCCCGAACTTGGCGCGATTGCGCTTGTTAGGTATTTCTGGCGTCAGTTAACCAGCATGCGTACCGCACTTGTACTACTGCTATTGCTTGCTTTGGCAGCCATTCCTGGTTCGTTGATCCCACAAAATGCCCAGAACCCGATGGCGGTATCTGACTATTTCAAGTCACACAGGGCACTGGCGATTTGGTTTGAACGATTTTCTCTCTTTGATGTTTATTCATCACCCTGGTTTAGTGCTATTTATATCTTGCTCTTTATTTCGCTAATTGGTTGTGTACTGCCCAGATCGTTTGAACATTTACATGCAGCGCGTGCATTGCCACCAAAGACGCCAAAGAATTTAGCTCGAATGGAGTTATTCCAAACTTGGTCATCTTCTGGAAATGAATTAGAAATTGCTAAAACTTGGCTAAAGGCAAAACGATTTCGGATCTTAGAGAGCGAAGACAGTCTTTCAGCTGAAAAAGGTTACTTACGCGAAACCGGAAATCTTTTCTTCCATATCTCGTTAATCTTAATCTTGGTCGGAGTCTTAATTGGTGGCCTGTTTGGAGTACGCGGAAGCGCAATTTTGAGTCAAGGTGAGCGTTTTGTTAATAACGCAACTTCATACGACACAATTAGCTTCGGGCAAATCAGTAGAGAGAGTTCACTTCCACCATTTACCATTAAAATTGATAAGTTTGTGGCTAAGTACAACACGTTGACTAGCGCTCCTGAGGATTACACACTTTATGTAACAACTGTTGCTAAACCAGGAGCGACCCCAAAACAGCAAGTGGTCAAAGTAAATAGTCCACTGACTTTTGGTAGCACTCGTGTTTATTTACAAGCTAATGGATATTCACCAATAGTGACTGTGCAAGATAAAAAAGGAAATGTAACATTTCAAGGACCAGTTCCATTCTTACCGCAAGATGGAAATTTAAGATCAATTGGAGCGATCAAAGTTCCTGATGGAAATCCACAATTAGGCTTGGTTTCCTCATTTGTGCCAACTTATGCTCGCAGCTCAAATCAAGGTGCTATCTCAGTATTTCCTGAACTACTTGATCCCAAATTACTATTTTCAATTTGGCAAGGTGATTTAGGTTTAGATAATGGAGTTCCGCAATCGGTTTACCGCATCGACACTTCTAAAATGAAGCAGATTGCCTTGAGCTCGCTAAAACCTGGGGAGTTCCTGAAATTCAGTGAAGGCACCGTAACTTTTGAAGATGTAGTTCCGTGGGTGAACCTGCAGATAGTTAGCGATCCCGGCAAGAGTTATTCTTTGATCGGTGGCATAGTTGCGATCCTTGGTTTACTTGCTTCGCTATTCACGAGACGTCGACGTATCTGGATTCGAGTATCCGCTGGTGAAATTCAAGTTGCTGGTTTAGCCAAAAATGGTGCACCTGGGTTAGCAATTGAGATGTCAGAATTTGTAGCAAAGTTGAAAGGTAACTAAATGTCAGCACAAGATTGGGCGTACCTCTCCAATTACGCAATCTATTCCGCAATGGCACTCTTTACTCTTGCTTTTTTTGGCCACGCATATGAAACTGCTTGGGCAGTTCGCACTCCGCTAGCGTCTGCTGAAACCGAAGGCAATCTAGTTGCCAAAACTTTTGATAACTCACGAACTCAGAAAGCAATGCGCATAGCAACTGCGATGATGATTCTCGGTTTCGCATTTCTATTCTTCGGCGTAATCGCACGAGGCATATCTGCAGGTCGAGTGCCTTGGGGCAATATGTACGAGTTCTCTATTACTGGCGCCTTAGCATTTACTGGTGCCTATTTATTTGCACTGCGTAAATATGATCTTCGCTGGCTTGGTGTTTTGGTTTCGTTCTCAGTTCTCTTAACTTTGGGAACTGCGATCACCTTGCTATATCGAGCTAGCGCACCATTGGTTCCAGCACTGAAATCAACTTGGTTAGTTATCCACGTATCGGCTGCAATTATTTCTGGTGGTGTTTTCTTGCTGGCGAATGTAATTGCTGCTGCTTATCTCTACTTAGACAATATGGAGAGTAAAGGACCACGTAAAGTTTGGGCGCAACGCCTACCTTCACTCGAAGTGTTAGACCAACTTTCATATCGGTTAGTGGCGTTTGTATTTCCACTCTGGACATTCGCAGTAATTGCTGGCGCAATTTGGGCTGAAAGTGCGTGGGGCCGATACTGGGGCTGGGATCCAAAAGAAACATGGGCCTTTATTACTTGGGTTGCTTACGCCGCATATCTACATGCCCGCGTGACTGTGGGTTGGCGTGGTCGTAGAGCTGCTTGGCTATGTTTATTAGCCGGTTCAACATTTCTCTTTAATTACGTTTACGTAAATGTATGGGGAACCGGAAAGCACACTTACTCTGGCCTTTAGAAGCTATTTAACTACGCGGTAACTTTGTAACGTTGGGTCAGTCGCGTAAGCAATCCGCACGCCAGCAGATTTATTTGCCGCCAAGCCAGTTAAAATCTCGTTAGTTAATACTTCACCGGGTGCAACTACTGCAACACCTGGCGGATAAGGCGCAATTAAATCTGCCGAGATTCGACCTTCTGCGCTTAAGGCGGCGATCATTTCGGTATCTGCAAAGTAGGCATCGCGCATCGAAAGTGCAATCTGCGGAACCACTGACCAACTTAGAGCAGTTGCTGAATCACGTTGCGCACTAACAAGTTTTTGCAAAATTGGGAGCAACGTTTTACTTAACTCAGCAAAACTTTCCACATCATCGGCCAAAGTAGCTAAGAAAACTACTGTGTCACGGTCAGCCATCTCGACCCGAATATTTGCCTTTATTAATTCAGTTTCAATTTCGACCCCAGATGTTCCCAATTGATTAGCCCTGAGCACAATTTTTACTGGATCAAAGCGACCAGCAGCGAAATCATTGGGGGATAAGAAAATGGGACGGTCGAAGTTTGCTGAAATATCTGCTTTAAATTTTGCGACGTTTTCAATTAATTGGCCCAATAGCTCGTCACCACGATGTTGCAAAAGAGCACGGCACCCATCGATAGACGCAAGAGGTGCACCAGCAGGTGACGTTGTGTGAGTTGTTTCAAAACTTTGTTCTAAGCGATCAAGATTTAAATATTCACCACGAGCAACTAAAAGTGCTGATGCGCTAAACCCAGGCAGCGCCTTATGAGTGCTGGTGATTAGAGCATCTGCCCCAAGCTGCATTACATGTTTTGGCAATTCATTATGGAAACCAAAGTGAGCACCCCAAGCAGCATCTACTACTACCGGAATTTTATGCTCATGGGCTTTGCTAATTAATTCTGGCAATTGTGAAATGGTTCCTAAATAACCAGGCTCAGTGAGCAGTAGAGCAATCGGTTTTTGAGGGAGCACTCGCTCTAGTTCGGAAAGTGGAATTCCAGTTGGCACACCAGTTGCCAGATCTATTTCGGGAGCCAACCAGATTGGTTCTAGTCCAGCTAAAACTAAAGCACTCAAAACTGAACGATGTGCAGTTCGAGCAACAGCAATCTTGTCACCAGGTTTCCCAAGCGCCAAGATGACGGCTTGATTAACATGGGTTGAACCGCCAGTTGAAAAGCGCGCGTAGTCACCGCCCCATAATTTTGCCGCCAGTGATTCAGCACTCTTTAAGGTTTGGTTAGTTAATTTAATTTCATCTAAGCCACCGTAGAGCGGCGTATCACCATCAACAACTGCACCTAACCCGAGATCAAGTTTGCTCGCACGCTGCTTGTGACCTGGGATCGTGAACGGAGTTCGAGTTACTTCGAAGTAACGTAGATATGCATCTAAGAGCGGAGCATCTTCGCGCAGCGCTTTGAGGTGGGCCATAGCGACAAGCCTAACTTCAAGGCGCCCCGATCGGAAATATGGCCTTAGACTTTACTCATGACCGTACTCACTTCAGTTCCTCAGCAGCGTCTCTTGGTTACAGATATTCCTGGACCAAAATCTAAAGCGGAGATTCAGCGCCGCAGCGAAGAGGTTTCTGGCGGATTGGGAATTGCATTCCCTGCAGTTATTGCAAGTACTGGTGGCGCAATTCTGGTTGACCTCGATGGCAATCAGATCATCGACATGGCTGCAGGTATCGGCGTAAATAATGTTGGTAACAGTGCGCAACGTGTTGTTGATCGCGTAATTGAACAAGTTCAAGCCTTTTCACACACTTGTTTTACCGTTGCTCCTTATCAGGGCTACATTGACGTGTGCGCAAAATTAAACGCTCATACACCAGGCACACATAAGAAAAAATCAGTACTAGTTAACTCTGGTGCTGAAGCCGTTGAGAATGCAGTAAAAATCGCACGCAATGCAACAAAACGTCAAGCAATTGTTGTTTTTGAACACGCATATCACGGTCGAACAAATTTAACGATGGCGCTAACTGCTAAGAACATGCCTTACAAAGAAGGTTTTGGCCCGTTCGCAAATGAAATCTATCGAATGCCAATGCCATACGAACTTCGTTGGTTGGGCGATAAAGCAACGATTACAAAAGATGCGCTAGAAGAAGTTGCACATAAGATTGAAAAAGAGATTGGTGCTCATAACGTTGCAGCAATCATGATCGAACCTATTCAGGGCGAAGGTGGCTTTATTGTTCCACCTCAGGGATTCTTGCCTGGGTTATCAAAGTATTGTGCTGATAACGGCATCATCTTTATTGCCGATGAAGTTCAAACTGGTTTTGCGCGTACTGGAAATATGTTTGCAGTTGAACACGAAAATGTAGTCCCGGACATGATTATCACCGCAAAAGGCATTGCCGGTGGTATGCCACTTGCTGCAGTCACTGGGTGTGCAGAAATTATGGATGCGGTACATGTCAGCGGTCTTGGTGGCACATATGGAGGAAACCCGGTTGCTTGCGCAGCTTCACTTGGCGTATTTGAAACTATTGAAGAAGATGGCCTAGTTGAGCGAGCCCGTGAAGTTGGCAAAATTCTAGGTCACGCATTGTGCGAACTTGCTTCGAAGTATCCGATCATCGCTGAAGTACGTGGCCGTGGCGCCATGATGGCTATCGAATTAGTTAAGCCTGGTTCACTCGAACCAAACTCCGAGGCAATGACGAAGGTAATTAATTACTGTGCCAAGAAAGGTGTCTTGCTTCTTTCAGCAGGAACTTATTCGAATGTAATTCGCTTCTTGCCGCCAATTGTGATTTCAGATGAATTATTGCTTGATGCAATGAGCGTTCTAGACGAGGCTTTCGCTTCGCTTTAAAGTCCGCGCAAGAAATCTGGGTCGTCATCAGGTGCGATAGTGCGCTTTGGTTTTCTGCCACCATTTCCAGGGCGCCTTGGTCGACCAGCAATTAAGTAGGCAATTGCACCAATAGTCGGCACCAAAATAATTATCAAAATCCAGCCCCAACGCGGTAGTGAACGAACATCACTATCTTCGCGTTGCGCACAATCGATCAAACCATATAGCTGGATGCCGATCGTAAAAAGTATAAGGAGAACTCTGGCCATGGCGTTAGTTTAGCGATTTCTTAATTCAATACCAAAGCAATTGAAAGTGCCACCGCAAACCAGAGCTGAAGTTGACCTGTTTTGCCTAGTAGTGGAATTAAAGCTGGCCCAGCAGCACCATCACGGACCTTTTTGGCAATAATTAAAGTTTGCGGCAAGAGCGCTAATGTAAGAAAGGTTTTTTCGCCAGGAACTGCAACTGCAACAAAATGGGCAACCAATAGCAGTCCAATGAATAACTTACGTGCACGCGAGTCGCCTAATCGAACTGCCAAGGTACGTTTGCCAACTAATTCATCTTGTTCGCGATCACGAAGATTATTAATTGCCAGAATCGCGCAGGCTAAGCAACCCATCGGAATCGCAACTATAAAACTTTGCCAAGTTATTTCTTGAGTCTGCACGTAGTACGAGCCCATTGTGGCAACTAGCCCGAAGAATAAAAATACTGAAATCTCACCCAAGCCCAGATATCCATATGGTCGTTTACTTCCGGTGTATGTCCAAGCTGCAAAAATTGCAGCGGCACCGATTGCGATCAACCAAAGTGAAGTTGAAACTGCCAGCACCAAACCAAAAGCGGCAGCTACGGCAAAACAAATGAAGGCTGCCTGCTTGACAGATTTCGCACTCGCTAATCCTGAGGCAACTAACCGAGTTGGGCCGACACGATTGTCGTCGGTGCCCTTAATGCCATCGGAATAATCATTGGCATAGTTGACGCCAACTTGGAGCGCCAAACTGACAACAAGAGCTAAACCAGCCATTACGAAGTCAGCGTTATTGGCCGCTAATGAAGTTGCCACTAATACTGGCGCAATTGCGGCCGGAAGCGTGCGCGGACGAGCGCCTACCATCCACTTATTCAAAATCAAGACTCCGTTTTCATCGCTAATTGGGCAAGTGCACTACGGTCCACTTTTCCGATACCGATCAAAGGTAGCGCAGATAGTTTATGGAATCGCTTTGGTTTTGCTGCGTTGCCAAATTTTTCTACTAAGAGAGTCTCCACTCGCTCCGAAAACGTCGCAGGAGCATTTACTGCTGCGATATGAAGTTCTTGGCCCCATTTATCACTAGAAATAGCAAAAGCTGCAAATTCAAAGTTAGCAAAGCTTTGCGAAATCGCACTTTCAATTTCGGAAAGCGAGATGTTTTCACCTCCTGAAATAATCACATCATCACCACGGCCCAAAATATTTAGGTGCTCACCAATTAATTCGCCACGATCGCTGGTAACAAACCAATTATCTGAGTCCAGATTTATATTGCTCGCTAGAACTGGACCTGAAATTTTTATAAATCCAGATTCGGTGATCGCAACTTGAACTCCTTCAAGAGGAGCGCCGTCATAGACACAACCACCTGATGTTTCAGACATGCCATAAGTTGTCACAACTTTAATGCCGACCTCAGTTGCTTGCGCTTTAAGTTCAGAAGTTAGAGCAGCGCCACCAACTAGAACAGCTTTAGCACTCTGCAGATGAGTTAGTAGTCGATCATCACCATTTAGCGCGTTGTAAAGTTGCGTTGGCACAATCGAGGTGTAATCAACTTTGGGAAATTCACCGCTGTAACCAACTAAATTAACAGGGATAGTGCCAAGTTCTAAACTGCGAACTAAAACATTTACAGCTGCAATATGCGTTAGCGGTAGAAGTAATGACCAAGTTTCACCAAAGTTTGCAGTTAAATATTTATTGGCAGCTTTTGCTGAAGCAAGTAGCGCACTTGCAGTAAGTGAGATTTCCTTATTGGCTCCAGTGCTTCCGGTCGAGGTAACTACGACGGCAACTTTCGCCTCAACCTGAGCACTAGTTACGGCACCAAAGCCAAGAGCTGGGCCATCGGAAACCAAGGCCTTAGCAAGGCTGGTCATAATCTGTGTGGTTGACCACGCCCCGTCGATTGGGCTCACTAAACGTTGTGACTTGGTATCCATATCGCCCGTAGGCTATCGCTCCTAGACCAAGCTTTCACTTCCTGGAGGAAAAATGAGCAAGCCAATTAAGCGAGATTTTGGAAGTCGCGAGATTCCGAAGTGGAAAACCGCTCCAGGCGGTGAGAACTTCAAAGATATTAAGTACGTAGTCGGCGACGGCATTGCAAAAATTACAATTAATCGACCAGAAGTTCATAACGCATTTCGTCCGCAAACTTTGGCCGAGCTAAAGAGCGCATTTGATTTAGCGCGTGATAACTCTGAAGTTGGCGTAATTATTTTTACTGGCGAAGGTACTCAAGCATTTTGTTCCGGTGGTGATATTAATGTTCGTGGTGACGATGGCTATCTGGGCGATGACGATCTTGCGAAACAAGGTATTGGTCGGCTAAATGTTTTAGATCTACAAGTACAAATTCGTCGCACTCCTAAACCTGTAGTCGCAATGGTTGCGGGTTGGGTAATCGGCGGTGGACATGTTCTGCACGTGGTCTGTGATTTAACAATTGCCGCCGACAACGCACTATTTGGTCAGACCGGCCCAATGGTTGGTTCTTTTGACGGTGGATATGGTTCCGGATTATTGGCGGCAAGCGTGGGACAGAAAAAAGCCCGCGAAATTTGGTTCTTGACTCGCCAATATGATGCGCAAGAAGCGCTACAGATGGGATTGATCAACACCGTTGTGCCAGTTGCTGAACTAGAAGCCGAAACAGTTTCCTGGTGTCGCGAAATGCTTCGCAATTCACCAATGGCGCTTCGTTTACTTAAGGCAAGCATGAATGCAGCAGATGATGGATTAGCTGGAGTGCAACAACTAGCAGGCGACGCCACTTTGTTGTTCTACATGACTCAAGAAGGTCAAGAAGGTCGCGATGCTTACAAAGAAAAGCGAGCACCTGACTTTGGCAAATTCCCTAAGCGCCCGTAACTAGCTGAAATGTTTGATCAACTACTTGCTTCCATGCAGGTAGTTGCGCTGCCGCTAAAAAGTAAATTCCGTGGCATCACGATGCGAGAAGTCGCACTCTTTGAAGGACCTGCTGGCTGGGGCGAATTTGCGCCGTTTTTGGAATATGACGATTCCGAAAGTTCGACTTGGCTTTTAAGTGCGATCGATGCAGCATCGAACCCAGTCCCAATGGCGCATCGCGGTTTTATCAAAGTCAACGCAACTCTGCCAGCTCTAAATGGCGCGAAAGAGATCGAAGAATTGCTGTGGTCATTTTCCGGATGCGACACTGTAAAAATAAAAGTTGGCGAAAATTTGGGCGAAGACATTGTGCGTGTTGCTCAAGTTCGTGCACTTCTACCTAAAGCCAAACTAAGACTTGACGTAAATGGTGCTTGGAGTGTTGATCAAGCTCTAATTAATCTTTACGAGATCTATGAAGAAGTTGGTCCACTGGAATATGTTGAACAACCTTGCGCAACCCTTAACGAGTTACGCCAATTGAAAGAAAAACTAGCATTTGAAATCAAGATTGCTGGTGATGAAGTAATTCGTAAAGCGAAAGATCCATTTGCAATTAATCTGCAGGACGCGGTTGACATTCTGATGTTAAAAGTTTCCCCACTTGGTGGAATCACTCGGGCTCGTGAAATAGGCGCCCACCACAAATTGCCAATGGTTGTGTCAAGTGCCTTGGATAGCGCTGTTGGAATTAGTTACGGCTTGCAGCTTGCCGCTTCATTGCCATCTCTTGATTACTCATGTGGTCTAGCAACTGGCCAATTATTAAGCGCAGATATCGCAAATATGTCATTGCAAAACGGCGAACTGGCAGTTCGTTCTGTTTCACCAGACGCCGATTTATTAGCAAAGTATGCTGTTCCAGTCGAGCGGTTAACTTGGTGGAAAGAGCGCACAAAGCGCGCCTTTTATGCTGGTGCTGAAAATGAAATTAAAGCGAGAGGCTGGAACTGGTGAATTCTTCAACCTCGCTAGCTCGAGTAGTAGTTCGCCAATTAATTGAAGCGGGCATCACTGATGCAGTAATTTCACCAGGATCCCGCAATGCACCGCTATCACTGGCCATGTATGCCGCTGCTGAAAAAGATTTGCTTAAGTTACATATTCGAATTGATGAAAGATCGGCTGCTTATTTTGCATTAGGTTTAGCAAAGGCAAGTGGTCGTCCAGTACCCATTGTTTGTACCAGTGGCACAGCGGTTGCGAACTATCACCCAGCTGTTTTGGAGGCACATCACAGTAATGTGCCATTGTTGGTTTTAACTGCAGACCGCCAAGCAAATTTGCGACGTACTGGTGCGAATCAAACAACAGAGCAAGCTCGAATCTTTGGTAACGCTGTTCGCTATTTCGCTGATGTATCTGGGGGAGTATTCCCCCTAGAGCTTCCGCTTGATTCGTTGCACCGAGGCCCAGTTCATTTAAATTTGCAATTCGAAGAACCACTGCTTCCTGATGAGGACAACACGTGGTTAACTGAAATAAAAGTTGCGCCAAAAGTTAAACCAACAGGCAAATCAGCCGGAACCTTGAAAGTAAATACGAGTAGAGGCGTATTGGTGATCGGGCACGATCGTGGTGGACTAACAGTTGCTGAAGTTTCCAAAATTGCTGCAGATTTAGAGTGGCCAGTAGTTGCCGAAGATCCACTTTCTTTTCCAGAAGCGATCTCACATGCTGCTCTTTTCTTAGCTTCTCCGGCCATTCGCAAAAATCTGGCCCCAGAAACCGTTGTGATCATTGGTCGCACCACGCTTTCGCGTCCAGTTAATGCACTTATCGCTTCAGCTAAAACGCAGATTGTAATTGACCCGCGCATGGCAACTGTTGATACCTATCGCGTTGCAGATCAACGATTTATCGCAGCTCCAAAAGTGCAATCACGAGCAGCTGATCCGGAATGGCACGAACAATGGCGTAAATTGAGTCTGCGCACAGCCAAGTTAGTTAGTGAAATTTCCAATTGGTCTGAGAGCGCCTTGGCTCGCGAATTAGCTAATCAATTATCTGGCACGGTTTTCATTGCTTCATCAAGACCAATTCGCGATCTGGAAAGTTTCGCTTCCTCTCGCACCGGAGTCGAAACTTTTGCCAATCGCGGCCTCGCTGGTATCGATGGAAATATTTCAACTGCCCTTGGAATTGCGACAGCTCGCCAGAGCGCAACCGCGATTATCGGTGACTTAGCTTTCTTGCATGACTTAACTGGTTTAGTTGGAAACACTTCAGCGAACTTGCGCATCATTGCAATTAACAATGATGGCGGCGGAATTTTTTCTACCTTGCCACAAGCAAACGTGGCCGGATTTGAAACTGTATTTGGAACCCCGCACGGTTTAGATCTAGAAAAAATAGCGACTGGTCTGGGCATAAGTGCGAAAACAATTTCGTCAATTGCCGAGCTCAAGAGCGAGCTGGCTAAACCAATTTCTGGAGTATCGGTATTGGTTTGTCAGATGCCTAGCCGTGAAAATAATGCGGCTCAACTAAAAGCCCTAATTACTAATTTAGAATCAATTTAATGCGCTGCGCATTGGCGCAAATTTCGCTTCACTTTCGGCTAGCTCTTTCGCTGGCAATGAGCCATTAACAATTCCACAACCAGCAAATATTCGGATTTCGGTTCCAGAAATTTGGCCACATCGCAAAGCAATACCGAGTTCGCCGTCACCCGAAGCATCGATCCAGCCGACTGGGCCGGCATATCGACCCCGATTTATACCTTCATTAGCAGTAATTAACTCGAAGGCTTTTTGGGTTGGCGTTCCGCAAACTGCTGCAGACGGGTGCAATTTTTCTAGCAATGAGAAGCTATCAACTTGTTTGATTGTTTCAACTAAAGCTCCTGTCACATCGGTTGCTAAGTGCATTACATTTGATAAGTGCAGCACGAATGGTGATTCAGGTACGTTAGTTGATGAACAGAATGGCTCGAGCGCATCGGCAACCGAACGAACTGCGTAATTATGTTCCTCGAGGTCTTTCGAAGACCGGGCCAATGAACCAGCTAGCGCTAAATCACGTTCGTCGTCACCAGTCTTGCTGATTGTGCCAGCTAAAACACGTGAGGTAACCATGCCTTTACTTAAGCGAAGCAATAGCTCAGGTGTAGCGCCAACTAAACCAGCGACTGCAAAATTCCAAGTTGATGGGTATTCGTGCGCTAAATTTTGCAAAATATTTCGAACGTCAATTTCAGAATCTGCTTTAGCGCTTTGGTCGCGTGCCAAAACCACTTTATCTACATTGCCACTTTGAATTTCACGAACCAAGTTCGTTACTTGATTTTCCCAGTCGCTCTGACTAATTGGCTCGTTTTGCCAAGTTAACTTTGCTGAGGTAGCAATAGTTTTTTCGGTCGGCAAAATTGGTTGCGCAACATCGCCAATCCAGGTCAACCAAGATTTTCCATTTCGTTGACCAACAATTACTTTCGGAATAATTAAAACCGATTCTTCAGATTGGGAAAATGAAAAAGAAGTAAACAAAACTGGTCCAGTGCCACTCGCGTGAACTGCATCTGCAACTGAAAATGTTTCTAATTGTTGATGCCACCATTTGCGTGCATCGTTGAAGCGATTCGGGCCGCTAACTGTGGTGCTGGCATGAACGCCCCAACCAACTAAGCCATCGCCACCGCGCACCCAAGCAATCGGGGCATCGGTGGGCAAGAGATCCAAAAGCGGTAAGTGCTCGCCCAAGTGGACGGTATTGATTGAAATCATCTGGCCGTCCTTTCCTTGAGTGAAAAATCCTAAATAACCCGTACTTGAAGTTGTAGCCGAGCCTACCTTTAGAGAGAATGCACCTATGTCGCGCGCTAATCTGAATAAAGACCCCGATGAAGTAGCAGCGATGTTCGATGGCGTAGCCAAACGTTATGACCTAGTTAATGATCTGCTTAGTTTGGGTCGCACTAAAGCATGGCGCCGCTCAACAACTGCGATTATTGCGCCAAAGAGCGGTATGAAAATCCTTGATCTGGCTGCCGGAACTGGTTCATCCTCTGAACCGTTGGCAGCTGCCGGCGCCGATGTGATTCCAGCTGATTTCTCTGAAGGAATGCTGGCTGCTGGTCGCAAAGCCCGGCCTCATTTGGCTTTTACCAAAGCCGATGCCTTAAATCTGCCCTTCAAAGATGGCGAATTTGACCTCGTGACCATCTCTTTTGGCCTGCGAAATACCAATGATTTCGACCTAGCCTTGCGCGAGATGCTTCGCGTAACCAAGAGCGGCGGCCGCATCGTGATCTGCGAATTCAGTGCTCCAGTTTGGCGCCCGTTTCGTACCATTTATACCAATTACTTGATGCGTGCCCTGCCTTTCATCGCTCGCAAAACTTCCTCTAATCCCGATGCTTATATTTACTTAGCCGAATCAATTAGAGCATGGCCGAATCAAGCTGGATTGGCCGAGCACATAACAAATGCTGGTTGGCTAAACGTTGGTTGGCAGAACTTAACCGGCGGGGTTGTTGCAGTTCACAGCGCGGTAGCACCGTAGCGGTCATGACCATTGCTAACCCGAGAATAGGATTAGGCACGTGACTGGAACCAGCAATCCATATATCCCAATTCTTGTAATTGGGGCTATCGGCCTTGGGTTTGCCATCTTCTCAGTCGGAATTGCGGCCATTACAGGTCCAGCTCGTTACAACCGAGCCAAACTCGATGCATATGAATGCGGTATCGAACCTTCGCCACAAGCAGCCGAAGGTGGCCGGTTTCCAGTTAAATATTTCTTAACCGCAATGCTTTTCATTATTTTTGATATTGAAATTGTTTTTCTTTATCCATGGGCAGTGACTTTTGATCAACTCGGTCTCTTCGGCTTAGTTGAAATGGCAATCTTTATTGCCACTGTTTTCGTTGCTTATACCTATGTTTGGCGCCGCGGTGGATTGGAATGGGATTAATTTAAATGGGTCTAGAAGAAAAATTACCAAGCGGATTTCTATTAACTTCAGTTGAAAAACTTGCGGGCTACATGCGCAAGAACTCACTCTGGCCAGCAACTTTTGGTTTGGCATGTTGTGCAATTGAAATGATGGCAGCCGGTGCCGGTCGTTACGACTTAGCTCGTTTCGGAATGGAAGTTTTCCGCGCATCCCCACGTCAAGCAGATTTAATGATCGTAGCTGGTCGCGTTTCAAACAAGATGGCACCAGTTCTTCGCCAGATTTATGATCAAATGGCGGCGCCAAAATGGGTTATCGCAATGGGTGCATGTGCATCTTCTGGTGGAATGTTCAACAACTATGCGATCGTGCAAGGTGTTGATCACGTAGTACCAGTTGATATTTATCTACCTGGTTGTCCACCACGCCCTGAAATGTTGATGGATGCAATTCTTAAACTGCATGATCAAATTTATGTTGAAAAACTTGGCCCAAACCGTGAATTAGTAATTAAAAATGTTGAAGCTGCGGCTCTTGCTGCACTTCCAACCCATCGGATGAAGGGGTTGTTAGCGTAATGAGTAATGATGAGCGTGGCTCTTTTGGCATTCACGGCACTGGAGATACTTCAGGTTACGGCGGCTTAGTTCGAAACCAAGTTTCACCAGGGTCAACTGAACGTCCTTTTGGGGGTTATTTCGATCAAGTAACTGATGACTTAGAGCGTGCTTATCCTGACTTTGCTGATGCAATTGAGCGCATAGTTGTTGATCGCGGCGAACTAACACTTCATATCAAGCGCGAACGTTTAGTTGATGTGGCACTTATTTTGCGTGATCGCCTCAAGTTTGAAAACTGTTTAGGTGTTAGTGGCGTTCATTATCCAGCTGATACCAACCGCGAGCTTCACGCTGTTTATCCATTGCTTTCGATGACGAACAACCAACGTATTCGCCTCGAAGTTAGCGTGCCAGATTCTGATCCCCACATTCCTTCACTAGTTGAAGTTTGGGCTGGTAACAACTGGAATGAACGCGAAACTTTCGACATGTTCGGAATAATTTTTGATGGCCACCCAGGGCTAACTCGCATTTTGATGCCAGATGATTGGCAAGGTCATCCGCAACGCAAAGATTACGCACTTGGTGGAATTCCGGTTGAGTACAAAGGTGCAACAACCCCACCGCCTAACGAACGTAGGTCATACAAGTGAGCACATACGTAGATCCATACGCATCCTCTCGCGAAACTACCGAAGGAACTGTTTTCGCAGTCACCGGTGGCGATTGGGATTCACTAGTTACTGAAATTGGTCAGGCAAAAGAAGAACGTGTTGTCGTAAACATGGGGCCACAGCACCCATCAACTCACGGTGTGCTGCGCTTAGTTCTAGAACTTGAAGGCGAAACTGTCACCGAAGTTCGTTGCGGAATCGGTTACCTACACACCGGCATTGAAAAGAACACCGAATATCGCAGCTGGACTCAAGGCGTAACTTTCGTGACTCGTATGGATTATTTGTCGCCAATATTCAATGAAACTGCTTACTGTTTAGGTGTTGAAAAACTTCTAGGTATCGAAGCACCAGAGCGCGCAAACCAAATTCGAGTAATGATGATGGAGTTCAACCGCATCTCATCTCACATGGTTGCCCTCGGTACTGGCGCCCTCGAACTAGGCGCACTTTCACCGATGATTTTCTGTTTCCGTGAGCGCGAACGAGTGCTAGATATCTTCGAATTAGTTTCAGGTTTGCGCATGAATATGGCCTATGTACGCCCAGGCGGAGTTGCCCAAGATCTACCAAAAGGTGCCACTGCCAAGATTCGCGAAACAGTTGCTGAACTTCGTAAAAACTTTAAAGACAATGAAAAACTTCTGGTTGGAAACTCAATCTGGATGAAGCGCACCGAAGGTATTGGTTACCTTGATCTAGCTGGCGCAACAACTCTTGGTATTACCGGCCCAGTTCTTCGTTCTACTGGTCTGCCTTGGGATCTTCGCAAGATGGCGCCCTATTGTGGTTACGAGCAATATGACTTCGATGTTGTAACTGCTGATACTTGCGATGTTTATGGTCGCTTCTTAATTCGTATTGCTGAACTAGAGCAATCACTTCGCATCATTGAACAAGCATGTGACAAATTAGAAAAATCTGAAGGCCAACCAGTAATGGTTGCTGACAAGAAAATTGCTTGGCCATCACAACTTGCAGTAGGCAATGATGGAATGGGTAACTCACTCGATCACATTCGCGAAATCATGGGTGAGTCAATGGAAGCTTTGATTCACCACTTCAAGTTAGTAACTGAAGGATTCCAAGTTCCAGCTGGTCAGGTTTACGTAGCTATCGAATCGCCCCGTGGCGAACTTGGCGTGCATTTAGTTTCTGATGGCGGCACTCGTCCGTATCGTGTTCACTTCCGCGAACCATCTTTTAATAATTTGCAGGCAACTTCGGCAATGTGCGAAGGCAGCATGGTTGCCGACATCATCGGTGCAGTTGCATCGATTGACCCAGTTATGGGCGGGGTTGATCGCTAATGGCATATACCGATGATCAGTTAGCGGTTATGGAAGCCATTATTGCGCGCTACCCTCGTAAGCGTTCTGCGATCATGCCGTTGCTGCACTACAGCCAATCAATTACTGGCTATATAAATAATGAAGGCATCGAGATTATTTCTGAGTTATTAGAGTTAGAAAATGCCGAAGTTACTGCAGTCTCGACTTTCTACACCCAATACAAGAATCAGCCAGTAGGCGAGTACCACGTTGGTGTTTGCACCAACACGTTATGTGCAGTGATGGGCGGAGACGCTATTTTCACTGGTTTGAAGGAGCACCTTGACGTTGAAAATGATGGCGTTACAGCCGATGGCAAAGTTTCACTCGAGCATATTGAGTGCAATGCAGCTTGTGATTACGCACCTGTAGTTATGGCCAACTGGGAGTTCTACGATAACCAGACTGTGCAATCTGCAAAAGATTTAGTTGATTCAATGCGCAGCGGAAATCCAAAGCCACCAACTCGTGGTCCAAATAAATTAGTAACTTGGAAAGAAGCATCTGCAGTTCTAGCTGGCGTTAACGATGGCTTAGCAAATGAAGGTGTTCAAGCAGGCGAACCAACGCTGCTTGGCTTGAAGCTAAGCAAGGAAGGTAAGTAATGACAAAACTTGCGCCAGTGCTTTCGGCACATTGGGATGAAAAAGATTCATTTACGATCGAAGCTTATAAACGCCATGGTGGATACACCGCATCTGCAAAAGCACTTGCCATGGATCCTGATGCCGTAATTCAATTGGTTAAAGATTCTGGTCTACGTGGTCGCGGTGGTGCTGGTTTTCCTACTGGCATGAAGTGGGGCTTTATTCCACAAGGCGATAACAAAGATCATTACTTAGTTGTAAATGCAGACGAATCAGAACCGGGTACTTGTAAAGATACGCCGCTGTTGATGGCGAATCCGCACGTACTGATCGAAGGTTGCATAATTGCAGCCCACGCAATTCGCGCAAAGCATGCTTTCATTTATATTCGTGGCGAAGTCACTCACGTAGTTCGCCGAATGAACCAAGCAATTGCCGATGCCTACGCTGCTGGTTACTTAGGAAATGGCGTTGAGTTAGTTCTGCACGTTGGTGCAGGTGCTTATATTTGCGGCGAAGAAACTGCCCTCCTTGATTCACTTGAAGGTTTCCGTGGTCAACCTCGTTTACGCCCACCTTTCCCAGCGATTGCTGGTTTATATGCCCGTCCAACTGTTGTAAATAACGTTGAGTCAATTGCTTCCGTTCCAGCCATTGTTGCTAATGGCGCTGAGTGGTATCAATCAATGGGTACCGAAAAGAGCAAAGGAACCACGCTTTATTCGCTCTCTGGCCACGTGGTAAATCCAGGACAATTTGAAGCACCACTTGGTATCACTTTGCGCGAAATTCTTGAGCTTTCGGGCGGAATGCGCAAAGGACACAAATTAAAGTTCTGGACTCCAGGCGGATCATCAACTCCACTATTTACTGATGAACATTTAGATGTACCGCTTGATTACGAAGGTGTAGCAGGTGCGGGTTCAATGCTGGGCACCAAAGCACTTCAAATTTTCGATGAAACAACTTGCGTAGTTCGCGCGGTACTTCGTTGGACAGAGTTCTACAAGCATGAATCTTGCGGAAAATGCACTCCATGTCGCGAAGGCACTTGGTGGTTGGTACAGATTCTGCGCGATCTCGAAAATGGTAAAGGTTCCGAAGCAGATCTTGCTAAATTGCTAGATCTCTGCGACAACATCATGGGGCGTTCTTTCTGCGCACTTGGTGATGGTGCTACTAGCCCAATTACTTCTTCAATTAAGTATTTCCGTGACGAATACATCGCGCACGTAACAAATGGCGCTTGCCCATTTGATCCAATTGCCAGCACGTTATTTGAAGGAGCTGATGCATAGTGACTCCAGATACCGATGTAATCGTTGAGCAAATTAAGTTAGTAATTGATGGCTTTGAAGTAACTGTTCCGAAAGGCACCTTAGTAATTCGTGCCGCTGAAAAACTTGGAATTCAGATTCCACGTTTCTGCGACCACCCATTACTTGATCCAGTTGGCGCTTGTCGTCAATGTTTAGTTGATATCGAAATTAATGGCCGCGCATTTCCAAAACCACAAGCATCATGCACTATTCCGGTTGAGCCAGGCATGATTGTTAAAACTCAATTAACTTCACCAGTTGCCGATAAAGCGCAAAAAGGCGTGATGGAGCTATTGCTAGCTAACCACCCACTTGATTGCCCAGTCTGCGATAAAGGTGGCGAGTGCCCACTGCAAAACCAAGCCATGAGCAACGGAAATCCCGAGATGCGTCTAGATGGCGTAAAACGCACATTTGAGAAGCCAGTTGCGATTTCATCTTCAGTTCTGCTCGATCGCGAGCGCTGTGTTCTTTGTGCTCGCTGTACTCGCTTCTCTGATCAAATCGCCAGCGATCCTTTTATTACTTTGAACGAACGTGGCGCTCTCCAGCAAGTTGGAATTTATGAAGAAGATCCATTTAAATCTTACTTCTCGGGCAATACAGTTCAAATCTGCCCAGTAGGTGCCCTCACCGGAACTTCATATCGTTTCCGTGCTCGTCCTTTTGATTTAATTTCAACGCCATCTGCTTGCGAACATTGCGCATCAGGTTGCGATCTTCGTACCGATGTTCGTCGTGGCAAAACTCTTCGTCGTTTGGCTGGTGATGATGCCGAAGTTAATGAAGAGTGGAACTGCGATAAAGGTCGCTGGGCATTTAAATATGTAACGGCAACTGATCGTTTAACTGTGCCACAAATTCGAAATGAAAATGGCGAACTAGTTACCGCATCATGGCCCGAAGCCATTGCTGTTGCCGCCGCTGGTTTGAGTCGTGGTGCCGCAGTTCTAGTTGGTGGTCGCACGACTTATGAAGATGCATACGGTTTCAGCAAGTTTGCTCGCGTTGCGCTTGGCACAAACGATATTGATTTCCGTTCCCGTATTTCATCCGATGAAGAACGTGAATTCTTAGCCGCTCGTGTAGTTAACAACACAACTACTTACCGCGATATTGATAAAGCCGATCACATTCTTCTAGTTGGATTTGAACCTGAAGAAGAATCACCAATTGTTTTCTTGCGTATTAACAAGCAATTTAAAAAGCGCGCGTTGAAGGTAACTTCAATCGGTAGCAAGGAATCTATTGCGGTTGAAAAGCTAGACGCAAACTTTGTTTCAGTTCAACCTGGCCAAGAAGCTGCCGCAGTTGCTACTCAAGAACTAACTAATAAGTCAGTTATCTTGGTCGGCGAGCGCGCTGCTGAAAGTGCTGGATTATTAAGCGCCGCAGCAGCTTTGGCTGATAAAACTGGCGCCAAAATGGCTTGGATTCCACGTCGTGCAGGCGAGCGCGGTGCTCTAGCTGCAGGTGCTATCGGTAACTTGTTACCTGGTGGCCGTCCAGTAGCAGATGCGGCAGCCCGTGTTGATATTGCATCTCTCTGGAACGTTGATTCACTGCCAAGTGAAATTGGCCGTAGCGCCGATCAGATCATTGCCGATGTTAATAACGAGAAAATCAAAGCGTTATTAGTCGGTGGCGTAGATCCACTTGATGGACCCAACCCAGTGGCAACAATCGCGGCGCTTAGAAAAGCATTTGTAGTTTCGCTCGAGATCGCTAACAGCGAAGTAACCAAATATGCCGATGTAATTCTGCCAGTTGCAGCAATTACTGAGAAAAGCGGATCGTTCCTTAATTGGGAAGGTCGTGCTCGTGCATTTGAGACAGCGGTAGATTCACTAAATCGCAGCGACCTAAGAATTCTTTCAATGATTGCTGATGAACTAGGTCATTCCATTTCACTTGGCACAGTTGCTAATGCAGCAAAAGAAATTGCCACCATCGGAAACTGGGATGGCGCAACTGTTGCCACACCAAATGTTTCAGCTTTTAGCGCGCATTTTGTATCTGGTGACCAAGCAGTTCTAACTTCGTGGCGTCGCTTGCTTGATCTAGGAACTCTACAAAAGGGCGAAGAGAATTTAGCTGGTACTGCCCGTCGCACGGTTGCAGTAATTTCACCAAAGCGCGCAGCTGCCCTTGGTGCCGTCGATGGCGATCTATTAAGAATTTCAAATGACAATGGCTGGGTGATGTTGGCAGCCCTGGTTGAAAATATTCATGACGATGCAGTGTGGGCGCCGCGTAATTCTGCTGGCTCACAGCTGCTTGCCAATTTAGGAGTCGCGCATAACTCAGTAGTGACGGTGGTGAAAGCATGACAAATGCTCAAATAATCGCGAACGATCCAGGCTGGCTAATCGCAGTAAAAGCCTTATTGGTCTTTGCTTTATGCGTATTGCTAACACTGATGTCGGTTTGGGGTGAGCGCCGCCTAGTAGCTCGTATGCAACAGCGCCTTGGTCCTAACCGCGTTGGTCCATTTGGTTTAGTTCAAGCTTTAGCCGATGGCGTTAAGTTGGCGCTAAAAGAAGATTTAATTCCAGCTGCTGCCGATAAAGTTGTGTTCATAATTGCGCCAATAATTAGTGTTACTACTTGCTTCATGTCTTTTGCAGTTATTCCTTTCTCTGGCCAAGTTACTTTGTTCGGAAAAGTTACCGCGATGCAATTAACCGATATTCCAGTAGGCGTTCTTTATGTTTTATCAATTGCTTCAATTGGCGTTTACGGAATCGTTTTAGCTGGTTGGTCTTCAGGTTCTACCTATCCGTTACTCGGTGGCCTGCGTTCTAGTGCGCAAGTAATTTCCTATGAAATCGCGATGGGTCTTTCATTGGTTGCGGTCTTTATCTACGCCGGTTCAATGTCAACTTCTGAAATTGTCGCAGCGCAGAGTCAGTGGTGGTATGCCGTTGTATTATTTCCATCCTTTGTTATTTATGGAATTTCGATGGTTGGCGAAACCAACCGGGCTCCATTCGATTTAGCTGAAGCAGAAGGCGAATTAGTTGGCGGTTTCCACACTGAGTACTCATCACTGAAATTCGCACTATTTTTCTTGGCTGAGTATGTAAACATCATCGCGGTTTCAGCTCTTGCTACAACATTGTTCTTAGGTGGCTACCACGCACCTCCAGGTCTTGGCTTTACTGAAGCGTGGCTGGGTGGCTGGTTCACCATGGTTTGGTTCTTCACCAAAGTTATTCTCTTCTTCTTTGTATTCGTCTGGTTGCGCGGCACTTTGCCTCGCATGCGGTACGACCAGTTCATGCAATTCGGTTGGAAAGTCTTAATTCCAGTTTCGCTAGCTTGGATCATGATTGTGGCCACATTGCGAGTTCTTTCCTTGAACGGAGCTCCAAAAGCAGCCACAGTGGCCTTTGCCAGCACTGTTGTACTTATTATCATGTTGGTTAATTTCGGTTTCGAAAGTGCCAGGAACAAAAAGAAGAACGCACCTTTCGCTGAGGTATCCGAACCAGAATTTGCAGTTCCACAGCTGCCGATAAAGGTCTCAACCATCAATGTTTCAACTGGAAAGAAAGGAGATCAATAATGTCTGATCACATCGAACCGATGAATAAGAAAGAGATCTCCGTAAACGATATTGAATTTGCGCAGATCGAACAGAACGGCCCAAAAAACCTATTTACGCAGATGCAAGGTTTCTGGGTTACTTTCGCAACGATGTTTAAAAAAGTAAACACAGTTAATTATCCAGAAGTTAAAGAACCAACTGCAGAGCGTTTCCATGGCCGCCATCAACTTAATCGTTATGACGACGGACTAGAAAAGTGCATCGGTTGCGAGTTGTGTGCGTGGGCATGTCCAGCAGATGCGATCTATGTTGAAGGCGCAGCTAACTCCGACGAACATCGCATGTCTCCTGGAGAGCGTTACGGCCGGGTTTATCAAATCAATTATTTGCGTTGTATTTTCTGCGGGCTCTGCATCGAAGCATGTCCGACTCGTGCGCTAACTATGACTAATGAATATGAGCTAGCTGACGAAACTCGCGCAAAGCTAATTTTTGAAAAAGATGATTTATTGGCGCCGCTTCGTGCCGGCATGTTGATGCCACCGCATCCAATGTATCCAAACACCACTGATACTAATTATTATAAGAATGAAATCAAGGGTTCACATCCTTCGCAGGAGGTCAGCAGTTGATTAATTACGCTCTTGCCCTTGGACAAACAGCAAAGCCTGAAGCAGTTCTTTTTTATATTTTGGCACCGCTAGCCGTAGCTGCTGCAATCGGCATGTTGGTTGTTAAGAAAGCTGTTCACTCGGCAATTCTGTTGGCCTGGGTAATGGTCACCTTGGCGATCTTCTACATAGCCCAAGACGCTGCTTTCCTAGGCATTGTGCAGATTGTGGTTTACACCGGCGCCGTAATGATGCTCTTCCTATTTATTTTGATGTTAGTTGGTGTTGATTCTTCTGAATCGCTAACTGAAACCATTAAGGGTCTACGTTGGATTGCAATTACTGCTTCCGTTGGCTTTGGCGGATTATTAATCTCACTCTTAGGCCGCGCAACGTTAGGCCGCACAAGTGCTGGCCTAGATTCCGTTAATTCAAATGGCAATGTCCAAGGACTAGCGCAATTAATTTTCAGTAGTTACGTATGGCCGTTTGAAGTTATTTCAGCCCTTCTAATTACCGCTGCCGTTGGCGCCATGGTTTTGGCACATCACGAACGCACGGTAAAGCGCGTTTCACAACGCGAACAATCGCAAGCTCGTTTTCGCTCTGGATCATTGGCTGCTGCTGCCGGCTTACCTGGCCCTGGCGTATTCGCATTACACAATGCCGTCGATGTTCCAGCGCTATTGCCAGATGGAACACCTGCCGCAGCTTCAATTTCCGCAACTTTGAAAGCGCGTGGTGACATGTTGGATTCAGCGCAATATCAATTAGACAACAATGACAATGCTGCGGAGGATAAGTAATGAATTCCGCTAATTATTTATATCTATCAGCGCTACTTTTCACGATTGGTGCAGTGGGTGTTGTTATCCGCCGCAATGCGATCGTGGTTTTCATGTGCGTTGAACTTATGCTTAACGCCGCTAACTTATCGTTCGTAACTTTCTCTCGCATCAATGGCAACCTCGATGGTCAAATCGTGGCTTTTTTCACCATGGTTGTCGCAGCTTGCGAAGTTGTAGTCGGCCTTGCGATCATTGTGACTATCTACCGTTCCCGTCGATCAGCATCAGTTGACGATGCGAACTTGTTGAAGCGATAAGCCCATGACTTCAAATCTAATTGTCTATTTAATCGCGATTCCATTAATCAGCTCAGCAGTTCTTTTGCTAAGTGGCCGTAAAGCCAATAAATGGGGCCATTTACTAGGCACTTTGGCCTCAGCAAGCTCATTCGGCGTCGGCGCTTATTTATTCACTCAAATGCTTGCACAACCAACTTCTGAACGCGCATTGACCCAGAAGCTTTTTTCTTGGATCAACGTTGGCTCATTTAATGTTGATGCCTCACTTTTGCTCGATCAACTCTCGATTTGTTTCGTTCTGCTAATTACTGGCGTTGGTACTTTGATCCATATTTATTCGATCTCATACATGTCGCATGATCTAGATCGCCGCCGCTTCTTTGCTTACTTAAATCTATTTATAGCTGCGATGTTGCTTCTGGTTCTTGGTGATTCTTATCTAAATCTTTATGTCGGCTGGGAAGGCGTAGGTCTTGCTTCGTATCTCTTAATAGGTTTCTGGAATCAAAAACCCACTTATGCAACTGCTGCGAAGAAAGCTTTCGTGATGAACCGCGTTGGTGACTTAGGACTTTCTCTTGCGATCATGATTTCGTTTGCTTCGATGGGCACTGTTTCGTTCGCGGGCATTAAAGAATCCGCCCCCCACGTTTCAACTAAAACTTTGACTGCAATTGGCATCATGTTGCTGATTGCAGCCGCAGGTAAATCTGCGCAGTTCCCACTTCAAGCATGGCTCGGAGATGCAATGGCTGGCCCAACACCGGTATCAGCTCTCATCCACGCAGCGACGATGGTTACAGCTGGTGTTTATTTAATTACTCGTTCAAACTTTATTTTTGATGCGGCTCCAACTGCACAACTATTGGTGGTAATCGTTGGCGCAATTACGCTGTTATTCGGTGCCGTTGTTGGTACTGCCAAAGATGACATTAAGAAAGCACTTGCTGCCTCAACCATGTCGCAGATTGGTTACATGATCTTGGGAGCCGGCTTGGGGCCAGTTGGTTATGCCTTTGCAATAATGCATTTGTTAACGCACGGTTTCTTTAAAGCCGGCATGTTCCTTGGTGCGGGCTCTGTTATGCACGGCATGAATGATGAAGTAAATATGCGTAAATATGGCGCTTTACGTAAGTTCATGCCGATCACCTTCATTACTTTTGGTTTGGGTTACTTAGCAATTATTGGCGTTCCACCTTTTGCTGGTTTTTATTCCAAAGACATGATCATTGAAACTGCGCTTAATGCTGGCGGGATAAAAGGAATTCTTCTTGGCTCAGCTGCCTTGTTTGGCGCAGCATTAACTGCCTTTTATATGACTCGCGTAATGATTCTTACATTTACTGGAACCAAGCGTTGGGACGATGAAGCGCATCCGCATGAGTCACCGATTTTAATGTGGCTGCCTATGGCAATCTTGGCAATTGGTTCAGTCGCATCTGGTTACTTATTTACTCGTGGTGATGCTCTAGTTCATTGGCTTGAACCAGTTGTCGCATCAGGTGAACATGGCGAACATGCTGAACTACTTCCACCGATCGTGGTTTCCGCACTAGCGCTGACTATGGTTCTAATTGGCATCTCAATTGCGGTCATGATGTATGTACGTCGCCCAGTTGCCGAAGTGGCACCAGAAAATGTTTCAGCTCTGACCCGTATTGTCCGCCAAGATTTATTGCAAGATGCTGCTAACGAGGCAATTTTTATGCGCCCTGGCCAAGCACTCACTAAGTC
>Ga0114959_10000508_pt1 | contig 36909 bp, 41 predicted proteins | sample C_130625_EF_Meta_FD_87317 | JGI IMG/M metagenome (GOLD analysis project Ga0114959, IMG submission 87317) | Freshwater microbial communities from Lake Croche, Canada to study carbon cycling - C_130625_EF_MetaG | ecosystem: Environmental > Aquatic > Freshwater > Lake | place: Lake Croche, Canada... | reverse complement strand
CTTCAGCTGATTGCCATCACAATTTAAAATTGTCAGACCTGCTGGAAGAGTATCGGGCAGCGTAGTCAGCCGATTGTCGAAACAATATAACTCTGTAAGACCCGCAGGAAGAGTATCGGGCAGCGTAGCCAGATGATTCTCACCACAAAGTAACCGGTTCAGAGTCGCAGGAAGATGTTCAGGGAGCGTAGTCAGTCGATTGTTCGAACATTGTAACGAAGACTCGCTGGAAGAGTCTCTGGTAGCCTGGTCAGCTGATTTTCATAACAATATAACTCTAGAAGTCCCATCGGAAGAGTCTCTGGTAGCCTGGTCAGCTGATTTTCATAACAATTTAAAATTATCAGACCTGCAGGAAGAGTATCGGGTAGCCTGGTCAGCAAATTGTGGAAACAATATAACTGTGTAAGACCCGCAGGAAGAGTATCCGGTAGACTTGTCAGCTGATTATTATCACAACATAAGTCTCGAATACCTGCTGGAAGAGTATCCGGTAGTGACGACAACCGATTATGGTAACAATATAACTCTCTAAGACCCGCTGGAAGAGTATCGGGTAGCGTGGTCAGATGATTTTTGTAACAATGCAACTCTAGAAGACCCGCAGGAAGAGTTTCGGGTAGCTTGGTCAGCAGATTGTTATGACACCATAACTTTGCAAGACCTGCAGGAAGTTCAGGCAGTTCTGTGAGTCTAAGACACGATAGATCTAGCAGACCTGACGTCCAGTTGCGGACACGTTCTGTTGCGATCTCCATTGGAGTGGAGACATGACGTGGAACGGACGGAATCCGTTTCTCAAGAGTTGTTATGAATTCACCATCTGAATCTGGGTCGTGGCTGTGTCCACATCAGATTTGGCTTTGGTTATTTGTTGTTCCTGGTCGTGCAGAGTGGTCTCGGCCTTGGACATTCGATCGTCGAGTGTTTTCACTTCGGTTTCAAGAGTAGAGACGCGAGTGGCGGTATCGACCGGTGGATCAAAATGTTCTTTGGACCGATCTGCTTGAGATACCATCACCAAGAGGATAACCGCCAACAGAATAAACGCAATCAGAAACCAGCCTTCATTTTTCATCTTTCTCTTTATAGTAGATAAAGATGTCAAATGCAATTCAGTTACGCGACTCGTCCGACGTCACGACGATGCGAAAAAACAAGGCGATACAGCAAAACTACAATCAGCTGTTGGCAAAGAATACATTTCCACTCGGAGGAATACCGAATTCGGATCTCTTGCGGGTTGCTCGACGAGATGCACTGTATATTCCGTATGATTCTCTGATCGCAACGGTGACGTTTGAGCCGTCGTGCCCCGAGTGTCCGAATATTGTAACATATACAACGACGCAGATCGCTGTTCGACAGTGTAACAATTGCTCAGGGAGCTCGATACAGACATATCCGTTTCAGCAAGTTCAGGCCGTGAACAACAATTACAAGAACTGAACTGTGACGATTTTTGGATAAAAAAAGTTCACGCCTCATATAAATAATGACGTCGTTCGTATCATTGAACGTTTTGAATAACGTTAGCGTGGGAAGTAATGCCACGGTCGCAGGAAATATGTACGTTGCGGATAACGTATCGATCGGCGGAAATCTTTACGCAAACAATGTTACGATCAGCGGTGGTGGTGGCGGTGGGAGCGTAAACTCTGTAGTGAGTGCGAATGCTTCCATTACGGTCACTGGGGGGACTGGTCCAAACGTGACACTGACATATACTGGACTATCTGGACTCACGGCTGCAAACGCAGGTACAAACATAAGTATAACCGGAACAGCAACAAATCCTGTCATCAGTGCAACTGGTGGTGGTGGCGGTGGAGGTAATTTTTCTACACCGACAAATGTGGATCTCGATATGAACAGCCGTGTCATTTCCAATGTGAGTGCTATGAATGTGCTTCATACTCTGTCCACATCAAGCCTCAATGTCGTAAACAATCTGAGTGTGAATACGGTCAATGGCGTAGCATATGCCCCGGGCGGAGTTACCAGTATTACCGCTGGGTCGGGTATTAGTGTCAATACGTCCACGGGGAACGTAGTTATTACTGCCACTGGCGGTGGCGGTGGTGGATTTGCAAATCCGGCCACGGTAGATCTCGATATGAGCTATCATAATATAAACAACGGAGGGGTTATACAGTCGTCTACCCTTTCGGGTGCTTTTGCAAAAGTGGTTGCATCAAATACGCAACCGGGATTCTATTGTAGCATGTCTGCGGAGTTGCAGTCCACGGCGGGTGCGGTGGCTCCGACCTTTGGACTATGGCAAACGCTAGGGTCAAACGGATTTTATTCGAACATTATTGGAGTCTCGGGTGTGTCCGTTACAAACAACGCAAGTGCCTCAACAGTTATCAGTGCAAACATATACAACGGTAGCGGTCAGATTTCTGGATTTGGTGCTGTCAACGCAGGTTATTGTGTTGCATATAATGATGGGTCCTCGTCGGCGGCGGTAAGTCGCGATGTGAATGGACTCCGTGTCACTAGGAATGGGCAGATCACCCTGGATATAGAAAATTTAACACCCGGGATAGCAAGATACAAGGCAAACAATCATGCATTTTATCCGGTAAACGGAGAGTCAAACGGTGTTGTTGTTGACATATATGGTACCTTGCACATTTCTGGTGAGATAGACGTACGGGGAAACCCTGCGCAGCTGCAGTCGGCTACCAATACTGGTGGTGCGTTTGCAAGAATGGCTACGTCAGATAGTTATACAGGATTCTATTGTAGCATGTCGGACGGTGTGGGTCCGAACCTTAGACTATGGCAAACGCTGACGGGCGGTATATATAGCAATTATATCGGAGCGTCTGGGCTAACTATAGCTGGTCCCAACCTGGTTGAAGCAACGGTTGTCGACGTAAACGGGTTATTGCGAGTGAACACGTTCCCCATCGGATACGAGATCGCATACACAACTCCGGGAACCTCTTATTTCCCTGCAATAACCCTTAGTCGGCCATATACGATACGCTACCAGAATGCTGGTGGTGGCGGCGGCGGAGGCGTCGGCGGCGATAACGTCCTCGGCGGGGCCGCAGCCGGTGGAGGCGGTGGGTCTGGATACATCAGGAAGGGTACATACCCCCTTTCAAATGGGACAAATCTAGGAAATACGGCTAATTACTATATTTCTGTTGGTGCAGGTGGTGCAGGTGGAAACGGTGGTCCAGGTGGAAACGGCACTGCAAGTTATATTATAGTTAATGCCATCACCGTTGGCTCGGGCCCCGGTGGAATCGGTGGTGGTACAGGAACAGGAACTTCCGGTGGTCGAGGCGGGGATGGATACTGTGGAGGAGGAGGCGGAGGAGGGTCCGCAGCGGGTGCCATTGGAGGTACTGGGTATTTAAGTGCGAACTTTGCTCAGTATAGCGGTGTGAGCGGAACCACGGTTGCATCAGGGCGTGGAGGATTCCCGTTGGATAGCGATGCGGACACGGCAGGAGAACCTGGCAATTCAGCGAACAATTTTTTTGGAGGTGGTGGCGGGGGAGGTCTTAACGGTGGCAGGGGTGCTGATGGATATAATGCTGGTAGTGGAACCAATGCCGTAGCGGGTACACTTGGAGGCGGTGGTGGCGGTGGCGGTGGGACCTCCACCTTGTTGGGGGGTCCCCCAAGTATAGGTGGTGCAGGTGGTGCAGGATATTGCATCATCGAATTAGTCCCTGCATACTAAACCTTCTTTTCCATCACTTTTTGAATCGAGACCACCGATACTCCACAATGCTTTGAAAATGTCTTTAACATTGCTCGAGGATCCGACGACGTGTGCACAAGAACCGACGCGATAATCCCCGCTACCATAACCTTAGGGGTATGATCCAACTCTTGTTCAGGATCACAAAAGACCTTTCGAATATTGGTCAGAATCGTCGTTCGCTGGTCTTCCGATATACATAATCCATTCATCATGCGCTCAACCAGCGATAACTGAGTCATCATGAGTGGATTCTCCTTGTCCAACGGAATGTCAAACCGCTGTATCGCCTTACACAATGCCCGTGTACACACCGAAACCATAGTGGCAATTTCTTCATGAGTCCGGGACACGCCATTCTTTCGACATGCCACAAAGAATACTGCACCCATCAGTGCACGTCGCGTCTCTCCTCGCAAGGTAAGAGCATCTTCTTGAGATTTCAAGAGCGCACACGCATCCTGCAATATCGCTTTGGGCAATCCCGACGTATATGCATACGTCTGAAGCACGTCCAGAGCCCTCAACCAAGATCGTTCCGAATGTGACGCCAACGCCCATGCCGACAGTTTCACAATCTGTTTAAACTGTGTCGATGTACATTTGATATTCATTGCCATCGATCCATACGACGATTCCGGCAACAGAATATTGTTGGCAACCCCGGTACGGCATGGATCGTCATTTCGGTCTTCGGATCCATAGTAACGCCACTCCGGACCGTCGTCAATCATTTGTTCGAGTATAGTTCCACACGATGAACATACGGACTGTCCTTCGTCTATAACGGTATACTTAGATGGGTGGCTACACATTGTGGTCAACCTATTGACTCTCGATATTCGATTCCGTTTTTATGAACGCGCAACATTCATTCCCGAGTGAGATACGCAAATGCCGACTCATCATACACAAACGGTCGGTAATCCACCGGAGGTTTCGGTATACCTGGTTTCGCAGCCGTTTGTCGAGCCGGTTTCATCCACGAAATCATCAACAGATTCGGTGGAACATTCCACACCTGAAATCCCTGCTCTTCCAACGTCGTCTTGACAAAGTCAATCGCTTCCGCATGATCAAATAACGGATATCCAAACACAAACGACGGTACTTCAAATGCAAAATACGGACTCCCAGGGTTCTGTTGTGCATGGACTTTAATCGACTGAAATAATCCTGCTAAAACCGGTCTCATAGCTCTCATCCGATGAATTTTTCGATGCTCTTCATCACGCCAAAGCTCTTTCGCATTCAACATACCTCTACTATAATGAGTAGACAATATTCAATATTGTGTTTGAACGGCGGGGGATTTCGTGGAGGAATACAAATCGGTGCACTCCTCGAATTTGCCAAAACGGTAGGGACTTCCAACTTTGCCAGTGTCTTTACGGACGGAATGTACGGGGTTTCCATTGGGGCAATTTTGGTTGCAGGATTGGCCTTCGGCTGTACCATTGATGAAATTGCCGATTTTGCTCGAACTCATTTTTCGTTTCATTCGATCCTCGATCATCCCAATCTAGGGTCACTTGTTCATTTTCGTGACACTCTCGGGTTCGATAATGGTGAAAAAGTCCATGCATGTCTAAAACAGATATTCCAATCGAAAGGACTTGATCTCGATACCTTGACGATCGGGGATGCATCTGTTCCACTGAATATCGTCGCAACCGATCTCAGTCGAACTAAATTGGTTTTATTTGGATCCCATGTAGGGCTGTGGGATGCCATTCGGGCATCGATTTCGTTGCCGTTCGTCTTTACTCCTCACACAATTCGTGGACGAGTCTTTGTGGATGGTTCGGTACTTTGTAAACAGACTCTCAAACTGGTAAAACCGGAACATCGAACGAAAGCGATCGGGTTCTTTTTAGTGGACAACCGACCGCTGACCGAGGTTACTCCTTCCGAGTTTGTTTCCGCAGTGATGCGTTGTCATGCGACGACGGATGTATTGCGTATCAAATCGAAATATCCACAGAATGTCGTACTTTTACACGAATCAACGGTGGGTATGCTCGATCCGGAGCCAGATGTCGAATACATGTTGACAAAAGGTGCGGAATTATACCGGCTCTTCCTTTCCGAGAGCAGACTCTAAGAACGTCCGGTACGTGCGGACATTGGCGGGACCAATGTACTCGTACATTTTCACCGAAGTTATCAGTTTGTATGTGGGATATGCATCGGCCTTAAATAATGCGCACTCGTCGCGATGGGTTTCACAGTCAGTGTATTCGATGACGACGCGTTTTTTGCCGTATGTGAACCCGGATATGGTGTGCTCCAGTTGTTTCACGGCAACCAGAGCATCTTTCGAATATGGGCACCAGTTGACATAAAAGAGTCGAAAGGTTGCGGTTTGTCCGTCTAGATCGTTGGGAGCGACGAGTGGTTGTTCCACAACTCTCGATCCGGGCAGGAATCCGCGAAAGGCCCAGTAGGTAATCACAAATGTCAAAAAGAGCGCCAATGTAAACCCAGAGGCCACGAGACCCGAGTAGAGAAACTCATTCATTGTAGAGTATCTTGGAAAGTTTACGTTCGTTTTCAAACCATTCTCGGTAGCCTTTTCCGTGAATAATTTTGAGCCAGGCTACTTGATGCGTGACTCGTTCGGGTTCATAGGGTCGTGGCGTGACTCGAATCCAGGTGCCATTATACCGAACCAGGTAGTCCATATATAATGATCCTGTACACGCTCAAAATATCTTGTGAATGCATTCGATCACCATACCGACCAGAAACCCGTACATGAATTCAGACAGGTCGACACATACATTTGGATCGGTCGGGTCATAGAGTTGGTATGCTAAAAATGTAGGAACAATGCATCGTGGAAACGTCGTGGCCAAGATACCAAACACGACATGCCAGAACGAGTTCCAACCGTCGGTAAAGAGCCCCCGAGGTTTTGGAGGGGTCGTGGGCATTTATATTTGTATATCTTGCTTAGAAGCGGCCCGGGAAACCAACGAGGTTGGCGCCGATACCGAATCCTGCACCGGTACGTGCGGAGCTTCCGACCGAGGGAGCATAGATATCCAGGATTGCAAAGACGGCGAGTGCTGTGAGGGCGACGGTGCCAATCTCATCGACGCGGAGTTTCTTGCCAGGGAGGAGGTACATGGCCACGGCGACGGCGAGACCCTCCAGAGCGTACTTGATGAGGCGTTTCACAAGGTCGGCGATATCGATTCCAAACATCGGGGCGGCAGGGGGGGCGGGTTTCGCATTGTCGGCCATTTGTGTTTATACTAGATATCGCACATTTTTTCACTTATCGTCAGTGTAGGCAAGTAATGCGAGGGCCACCAAACTCATTCCAATTCCTACCCAGCGTACCCCTCGAACCGATTCACCAAATATGAATATACCTTGTGCAGTGACGACGATATTGCTCATGAGATTCCAAATGAGATTGGTCACGGCCATTCCTTCAAAGTTCATGGCGTTTAGAAACAGAAGGGGTTCCAGAGCATAGATACCCACAGCAAACGGGAGACCCCAGGACGACGATACGGTACCGCCGTGGATCATTTTGAGGGTGCTCATCATGACCACATCAATCAGGGCCATTGCAGTTCCAAAGACGATGGGAAGCATATCGAAGCTCCCTATTCTCCAGGAGTACGGTTTGGGCATTTATGCCTTGGGGTACAGAAACTTCCATACCATCTTGTGCGTGAGGTGCCACACGAGTGCAAACACGGCTGCATGGGTCGCGGCGACCACCAGCTTGGACCCCCCGGGAGGGAGGGACAGGAGGACACCCGGAGTCAAAACAAAAAAAAGCGCCGCAGTGAAGAGGGACATAAGCCAATGCATTTTATATTCAGGCAAAGAATTTTATACGCGGCTACGCGGCTCTGCGTTACATATTTAGGAATAGCGACCATATGCAATACAAATGGCCAAGCGTGTGACTCTTCCAACCCATGAGAACGATGAGGTGGTCGATTACCTCGACGAGGATCCGGAGCTCCCCAACCAGCGGTATGTCGTCACGTCATTTTTGTCTCCCGAGAAGGTTGTCAAGCAGAAAGAGCACTTCTTTTTTGAAAAGTTCATGCAGTGGACGGATTACGATTGGAAGGTGAAGGGTCTGGATGGCTTCATGGCATTCCTGTCGAAAAAGTACTCTATCAAGATTGACGACATTCTGGGTGATGTGCGCGAGTTTGAGAAGGTGCACCGCGACGAGATCAAGGCGTCAGATATTGGGGATCGGTATGCGACGTTTCTACTGAAGCACGAGCGAGAGGTCCAAGAGGCGTTCGACAAGCAGGTTGGGTTCCAGTGCAATATCCGTGGCGTCAAGGTGCGTCGAGCATTCCCCTCGTTTGAGGAGGCACAGATGTGGTCAAAGGTTCTGCAGCGCAAGTACCCGAAGGACAATATCGTCATTGGAAAAATGGGATGTTGGTTGCCGTGGGATCCGTCGGATCACATGATGCCGAATGTCGAGTATGCCAACGCACAGCTCAATGAGATTATGCGCAAGTACAAGGAGAACGAGGCGAACCGTGAGTTGTTCTTCGCCGAAGAGCGTGAGGCGGCTATCCAGGCTCAGAAGGAGCAGAATGCTCGTCAGAAGCTCGAGAACAGCAAGGCGGAGGCAGAGACGACGGCGCCATCCACATCGGTGATGACTGCTCCTGCGGTACATCCTTCGGAGGGAGCACTCCGTGACGCGTGAAGCCGTTTTCGAATGAATATACCATAGAATACAACATGGACACACAGCGGTATTACAAGGAAAAATCGACCGGAAAGCCGCTTGGTCAGTTTATGTTTGCGTCGGCTATGGATGTAGCCGGTGCCTATCGTGGACGTCTCGGGACACTGTATTTTTTCCGTATTTGGGACGATACCGTCATTGCCCGTGAGTATACCGAGTTTTATGATCTACAAAATCCAGAGGTTCCTCCGGATATTGAAGTGCAAAATTAACGAAACAGATTGATTTAAACCCACGTATAGAGATGTGACTATGGAGTATGCACTCGAACGGATTCGATTCTTTCGTGCAACCGGTGGAAACCCGGCCGGTACTTTAGATATAGCATATCTGCGTATCACTGAACTTCCCGACATTCCAGAGGGTGTCGTGACGTTATGTTGTTACGGAAATAGGTTGACATCCTTGCCAGAGACTCTTCCAGACAGTCTTCTGCATCTGTACTGTGATTCTAACATGCTCACATCCTTACCCGACCGGCTTCCATCGGGTCTTCAGACGCTGTATTGTAGTTCGAATCCGATTGGGAAGCTCCCGGAGACTCTACCCGATACACTGACGAGACTTCATTGTTCCGAGTGTGAGCTCACGTCATTACCGGAACGTCTTCCGGCGACTCTTGAGAGTTTATACTGTTCTAAAAATAGACTGTCTACACTTCCGAAGAGTCTACCCGACACACTCCTGTCCATCGTTATGAAAATGAATGCAGTCAAGACCTTACCGATTCTTCCACCTCAACTTCTGATGCTCGACTGTACCGACAATCCAATCACAATCTTGCCCGAGACTCTCCCCGATATGCTTCGAGTACTGTTTGTAGACAATTGTCGATTGTCATCTCTTCCGAATCGGCTTCCATCGAGACTCGATACGCTGTATTGTAATAGGAACAAGTTGACATGCTTTCCGGACGTGATGCCAGACGGACTTATCCGTCTGAAAAATGATTTCAATTCCATGCCGGTACAACAATCGTACGAGTCTATTCGTGAGTTTATAGCTCGGGTGAATGCACTGGACGCACGGGACTCCAAAGAACGGACAACCCAGCGGTGTTCTCAGATCTGTGAAGAGCTTATGATGAGGGTTTGGCACCCATCGCGAGTGGAAAAACTCATGTTGATGGGCGTGGATATGGAAGATATGTGACTAGAGTCTATCATCGGTTTTCTTCACGTAGATGGATGGACCTTTGGTGGCCACTTTGGATGGATCGTATTCGGTGGATCCGAGCATGGTGGAGGTAAAGGGTTTGTTGTCGACCCATAACGAGGGTGCACACAACCGAAATGACGGATGGTCACTGGCCTTGTACCAGAATACCTGATCTTCCAGTTTGTTGGACTGAACGCCGTTGCAGATCACCAGGCATTCGTAGTTCTCGGTACACTGGTCCATGAACTGACAAAACATATCAAATGTGGGAAACATACCTGCATAGTTCTCGTAGAGGATTCGACGATTTTTTAGGTAATTGTCGCGAAGAATAAACACAAAGTCGACGTTGGTGCGCAAATTGGGGGTAATACCGAGGGGGTACTGCATGGTGATCATGCTGGTGAGATCAATATGTCGTCCGTTCATGAAGACGTATCGAGTCGATTCTTCACGAATCCACGTACTATCGTATAAACAGTCGTCCAAGATTAGAAATGCTCGGGGATCCATCGTCGTTTCACTTCCCCCTGCGATTCGGGCATTGTTTCGCTGTTGTTTGAGCATGAGTTGACGACGAATCACTTTCGTGATAATATCGGGTGAATACTTGTCGTAGATTAAACGAGATGGAACCATATGTTGAAAGAATTCATTGGCTACTTCGGTTCCCGAAATGACGGTCCCGATGGGATAACAGTCTTGAGTATTGTACAGAATATCACGAACCAAGAACGATTTCCCGGTATCCTTTTTCCCGATAATGACAATCATGGGTGATTTGTGGGAGTCCACGGCTGTTCTTTCTTTCAGCATAGCCATATTGAATTTACGTATGCTGAAGTCCATTACAAGATATTTCTATTATCATACACAATGAAATACGCGTACACGATACATCCACCGACGAGTATTTCGTGGAGTGATGGGTTTCGTCTGACTCTGAATATCGCAGTTCTGGCTGCGGTATACGTATTTCTGGGATCGTTGGTATCGTTTGTATTTTATTATTTGTTTGATATCTACGAACCGTATCATGATGTTGGTCTTGAATGGGAAGACAAGTCGGTGACCTATAAAGTGTCGGAACTGATTGTCCAGATCATGTCGATTGCCGTGATAACGTTCTGGACAAGCATAGTCATAAATGAAATGTTTCCGATCATTCCGATCCAGGCTCAGTTTGCTAGACTTTTGGATACATATGCGACTGGTTTATTTTTCATTTATGCCGTCTTTATCTTTGTGGATTCCTTGGACGAGAAGGTCAAGTTTATGTTTCACGAGTATATAGCCCCGTATTACGAGAAGGTGTTTCCAAAGTATGGATCGATTGTGGATCTGAGTTTATCGTATACCCCTCCGCCGAAGGTGAAACATCCTTCCGATCGTAAAAAACGTGGATCTTCCGTCGGAGGGTTTACATAATATGCCCAAGCCGGTCCCAGACCTCCGGACATCGACCGTGACTCTGGACGTAACTCGGATTCCCAACTTGCAATCCTTGCGAGAGAGCGCTGAAAAGAACTGGAACATTCGCCGGATTCAATCTTTTTTTCCGTCACTGGAAGAACTCTTTAAATTCGAGACAATTCGAACTCCTTATCAATTTGGTATTCGCCTCAAAAAGAGTATCCAGACGATTGGTGGATCCGATACTGTGTATGTCGACGGAGTGGAGATACCTGTACACCGGAAAACCACAATGATTTTACCGGCATTTCAGGTGATGCGAGGTGAATTCGGTACGTCGGGACTTCCGTGTGAGAAGGAGACTGCCCCGGAAGAGTTTCGTCGTATCCAGTCTCCACACAATGCAGCCTATGTAGGTGCTCTCGCAAGTATCATACTCTCCGAGTCCGAGTGTATCCACTTTCCGTTGGTATTTGGAACATTTTCGGGTATCGCTGTGAAACATTCTATTGATATTTCGGATGATTATGAAGAGTTATCGGAGCGTCCGTGGTTTCTACCGAATCTGGGGCATTTTTTTGATCTGAAACTACGTGCACTCCCGGCGATAACCCTCGGAGAGGAAACAACGTTGGTCGCCGAAGAGTTGTCTGCCCCGAGTCATACCACGAGTAATGGAGAGTCGGACACGGCATCTCTCGATATGGATACGGAAGAACATGAGATTGACAGTGTGTCTACGAGTTATGTATTTGCGGTGCATACGTGTTCTTCGGATGGGAGTGACCACGAAGAAGGGGTTGGGTTTCAGGAAGAGGACGAACAGTTTGCGGAAGCTATCTTTCACGATGTTCCGGTACAAACAACCGTTATGCAGAAATGCGAAGGAACATTGTACGAGCTCTTCAAGAACAATGTTGAATCGTTTAAGCGGGTTGCCTGGATTGCTCAGGTCGTGTTTGCACTTACTTTTGCGCAGCGGACATTCGGATTTGTGCATAATGATCTGCATGTGAATAATGTCATGTACGTATCCACTGCGCGAGAGTATCTGTACTACAATGTCGGAGGAAAACAGTATCGAGTTCCCACGTATGGGTATGTGCTCAAGATTATCGATTTCGACCGCTCGACGTTTTCTGTGAAGTTGCCGGGAATGCGTGATGCGCGTTTCTTCATGTCGAATCAGTTTGATCAGGAAGAAGAAGCCGGTGGACAGTACAATATCGAACCGTTTTACAATCCCAAGTATGCACAGATAAAGCCGAACGCGTCGTTTGACTTGGTACGATTGGCTACATCTCTATTTTGGGATTGTTTTCCGTTGGGACCTCTCTGTAACGAGTATAGTGCGGATCCGCTCTTTCGAATCCTTATGCAGTGGACTACGTTACCGGATGGAACATCTATTCTATTTCGCGATCTGGAGACAAAGGATACCCACGAGCGATATGAGGGGTTCCACTTGTACAAGGCGATTACCCGATACTGTAAATCCACTGCAGTTCCTCGGACACAGGTGGAGAAATTGGGAACACCGTACCTCTTCATGGAAAAAATCCCGTCGGGGGAGACCTGTCTCGTAGTGGAAAATTAGGCTTGAAACAACACATTCACAAGGGATTCAGGTTGTACGGTTGATAGGAGTGATATTGGTGAAGATCAGTCTACATACCGCTTATGGTTGATGATGCGAGATATAGACGCCTTGCTACTCTGAAATTTTTCTGATAGTTGGATACCAGAAAGATTGTCGGGGTTTTCGCGTATGTATTTCACATCTTCAGGAGAGAGTTTTCGCTTCGCCTTTTTTATCTTGTCGATATGTTCTTTGGATTTCGGTTTACCCTTCAACCCCCTGCTTATATTTTCACACTCTTCTTTGGATTTCACGCGACCCTTACCGCCATCACTTATTTTTTTAAGTGTTTCTGCGGATTTAGGAACCCCAGTTGAGGCAATTCGTTGTTTCTCTCGTGTTTTTGCTGAAACGGTGTGTCCCTTTAAACCGTCTGAAATCCTCTTTCTAATTTCCGCATCTGGAAATTTTCCTGTTGATTGAATCCGCAGATGTTCAATTGTTTTGGGAGTGTGCCTATAACCAGGAATACCTTCACCTCCAGAAGTCATATTATATCCGTTTGGACCGAACGTATCGAACTCCTTGATATAGGTTTTTTCAAGATCTACAAGATCCTCGTTCTTGCATACGCATATTAGGGTGAAGTCAAAGTTTTCCACACCATCCCTTCTAATTGCTCTATAGACGTGCTCTTGGTGTTTTTCGTCACTTGCGTTACGTTTGTGTGTTGAAAATCGCCCTTTTGGACTATCCAAATGCCACTTTCCAACATAAGATTTTCCATTGAGTTTGTTTATGATCCGATATATGCACCCCATTTTGTGTATTATTTCTTTATAGAGTATGATAGTTTTCGCGTCCGTTTTTACAAAAACTAACAATCAGACAAACTTAGAGAGTACCAGGATCTACCATACAATGCCGAACGACTGCTGGAACCATCTGACAATTACCGCGAACGTGAATGAACTCACAGACATCATGAGCGGATTCAAGTTCGCCCCCGAGTGGGCAAACAAGATTTTTGAACAGGGTGTAGAAGGAGTGTACATGAAACTTTGGAGCCGCTCGATGCCCGATTTTGAGATGCTTGAGGGTCTTATTACCAAGTACCCATCGTGTTGGATCAAGAATGAGTGGTCCGAGGAGGGAGGAAAGGCCGGGGTTTGGGTAGGCACGATGCGAAGTGGCGAGAAAAAGGTGTCCAAGTTGGAGTGGGACGATATGTGTCTCGAAGAGCGGATGCACAGGTTTCGAAAGGATTAGTTGGGTGACTCGTTTCGAACCGGCACTTTTTCTATACTCCGTAGACCTTGTCTAAAAAGACGGTTTTCCTACAAACATATCCTGAGCAGCAGAGGTAGCGGCATCCAACAGTTCCGTCGTCGCTGCTCCACCTCCTTCACCAATCGTGTATAAGACACCCCCGGTGACTGCTCCTCCGAGTGCACCCAGTTTCAGAGCATCCGAGACCTCTACAGGTTTCTGACGAGTATATCTCTCCACGACATAGATTACGACAACGGCAAAAACCACCACGAGCACAACTGTCCAATCGATCATTTATTGTAGAAAGGGTCTTCCTTCACAGCTTTAGAACGAGTTCATCCGAGGGTACCAAGTTGGTGACTTCCTCTTCCTTGTCTTCCGGAGACAGATCATCCACCTGTAACTCGACCGACTCATCGGAAAACTGAAGTGCCGGTTTCTCGTCTTCATCCTCGGTCTCTTCGTCGTCGTCATCGTCCTCTGGCTCGGCAAACTGAACTCCACCTTTCGTCGATAACGTCGTGGGCTCGATGGTCACCGGTGGCGCTGTTGACTCTTTGAAATACTTGTCCACGATTGTCTTCCACGGCAAAAACGAGTCGAGGGTCGTGTCGAATGCTGCATCCAGAATGGTATCAATCTCCCGACGATTTCGGGCCTGTTGCTCGGTGGTGGTACGATACGTCTTGAATAGATATGCATGGGTCCAACACTGTCTCGCCGACTCTTTGTACAGTTCGTGGATGAATCGACCCAGCGGAGGGCGTTCGAATTCCACTTCAATCTCGGTCTGATTCTGATACTGAACGGATGCAAATGCTCGAAGATAGGTAATCAATGTGGCAGTGAGCAGCTCTTCCAGATAAGAACATCCGGATTCCACCTGGATACGATCGACCTCGGCATTCAGTCGAGTCTCATCCCATTTCGGGATGTACACGAGTAGATTCTGAAACGTCTTGAGTGTCTGATCTTGTTGACCATTGGTTTCGCACACTTTCTGGGCATTCTCGTAGACGCTCCACAGACCTACCGAGATCGAGGGTAAGACCATCAGTGAAAAACGATTCCGAATGTGTCTTTTTGCAAATTGTACTTCACTCATTTATGTACTGAGGCGAATGGCCTTTCGAGTATTCTACGCATACATATCCCTCCACCGTTCGGGTTCCTTGGGTTGGTAATCGATCAATAGTTTATCGATGGTGGGTACGTCGAGCACCATCGGAAACACGATCGGAACATAGAACTTGTATTTGGATGCCACCTCCTTATCCGAGATCCGAATCAGATTGATGCGTGAGACGACCGTTTCCACGACCCGAATGAGTGATCGCATTCCCGTCTCATCCTTCGAATAGGTTCGAATGATGTGTTCGGCTGCGGCTTCAGTCGCTCCAAGCTCTCCGTACTTGATTCCCACCCGCTGCAGGATCTCGGGCCAGATGTAGTTTGCCACAATGATCTTCTTTTCGTGGTCCTTGTATCCCTGGCACTGAATGATGGTCATGCGGTTCTTGAGAATAGGATTGATCTTGCTCTCGTCATTGTACGAGAAGACAAACAGACACTTGGAGAGATCAAAGTCGACTCCTGCGAAATACCGATCGTGAAATTGGCAGTTCTGCGACCGATCTGTCAGATGGATGAGCATGGATGTGATCTCCTCGCCGTGGGGAGTGCCACTGATCTTGTCGAGTTCGTCAAAGTAGAGGACTGGGTTCATGCATTTGGACTGGATGATGGCATCCACAATGCGTCCGCAGGTAGATCCCTCGTATGTGTAAGAATGTCCAATGTAGTGAGAGATATCGGATGCACCACCCAGAGAGAAGAACATGAATGGTCGTCCCAGAACAGACGCAATCCCGTTTCGAGCAAAGGATGTCTTGCCAACACCGGCAGCACCCTGCATGGCGATGCAGTTGCCCATCGATTCAGGGTTGCTAATCCACTGCGCAACGATCTGGAGAATCTGCATCTTGACTGGCTCCATACCGTAGGTTGCCTTGTCCAGTTTCTTTCGCGCTTCGGTCAGAAACTCGGCGCATTTCTCGACCGGATCCTTCATCGTCACGGGAAGTGGAACGATCTTACCGAAGGGTACCTTGAGCATCGTTTCCACCCATACTCGAAGTTTCTGAGACTCGCCGCTCTCGTGTCCCATCCGGTTGATCGTCTCGACCTTATGGATGAGTAGGGCTCGGATGGTATCGGTGGTATCGAGATCGAGGATTTGGAACTTGAACGGAATATCGGTATCGCCGAGATGCTTTACGACCGACTTCATCTGTTTCAACGCCCGGGTGTATTTGGTCTTGGATAGATTGTCGAGGTAACGACGCTCTTTGACCGTGAGTGGGATCGGGGTCTCGCGTTCCTCGTCGTCCCTATCCTCCCGAGAGGTCACAAACAGGATGGGTGGTTCGGAACTGCGCTTTCGACCGTAGGAAGCACCGAACGATCGAGCCAAGAGCTGTGTGATCATTTCTTCGTCCTTTCGATCTCGACGGTTGTAACGGTCGTCCTCTTCCTCATCCTCGTCATCGTAGTCCGAGTCATCCTCATCAGAATCCTCGTCGTCGTATTCATCCTCGGTGTTCGAATTGGCGTGAATATGGATCTTGACCGAGACGGGCACTTCCTTGGGAAGAGAGATGCCGTGGATGATCTTTTCGTCTTCGGGAGCGGGAGGTGACGCTGCCTTCTCGGTAATTTGCAGCGTATCATCGTCTACCCACCGAACTGCATCGGTCTTGGACGATCCTCGGGTGTTGTACCGTTTTGTCGGTTTCGTATCCGAAGGCGGGGGCGCTGCCTCACCGCTCTTTGTGCGACGACGACGCTCAATATTCTTCTCCATTACTACCCACCTCCCAGAAAAAGGTTCTATACCAATTCATTTTGTTCGGTACAGACAAATGGACATTGAAACTCTTGCTGAAAAAGCGCAAAACATAATTGATCGAGAGGCTGCGACCAGTCCATCGATCAAGAAGATACTTAGTGTGGTGGAAGAATTTATTCAGGAAAGTAGAGTTCTCTGTTACGGTGGTACAGCCATCAACAATCTGTTACCCGAGAAGGATAGATTCTACGATCCAAATTACGATATTCCCGATTATGATTTTTATTCCGAGACTCCACAGATTCATGCGATGCGTTTGGCAGACCGGTTTCACGTACTTGGATTCCAAAATATTGAAGTGAAACCGGGGACTCATTTATCCACGTTCAAAGTCTTTGTTGACTTTACGGGGGTTGCGGATATCACCTTTCTCGAGTCCCCTATATTCAAGAAACTCTGGAACGAGAATATCGTTCGCAACAAGATTCATTACGTGAGTCCGAATTTCCTGCGCATGTCCATGTACCTAGAGTTGTCACGACCCAAGGGAGACGTATCTCGGTGGACAAAAGTGTACAAGCGATTAATGCTGCTCAATAAGGAATATCCGGTAGGATGCGTTCCGTCGAATGAAGTGAACCCAGAATTAGCTACCAATGACCGTGACGTACTTGATCGTTTTTTCCGAACCAAACAGGTGATTCTCCTGGGAATTCACGCGGAAGACATTCATTCTGGATCTCGTTCCAATCTTTGGCATATTCCGGTGGATATTTTGGTAACTCCGGAGCATTTTGAAGAGTATACTCTACACATCTCCGAGTTATTTGGGAATCGAACCAAGGTGGTGTCTCGTGAAAAGTATGCAGAGTTACTTCCGAAACATGCCGACATTATTGAAAAGTCGACGGGAAAACTGATGGTGCGGGTCTTTGAGACCATGGCCTGTCATAGTTTCCACGAAATGCAGAACGGTATACGGGTGGCATCGATTCCTACGTTGCTTCAGTTCTTTTTTGCGTTTGTGTATGCGGATGCTCACTTCCTAGAGGGATTTGATGCAAATCGGTTAGTGTGTATTGCGCAGCGTCTCGTGGACCTGGCAAACCATGCGGGACAACGAAAGTATGAGTTGTTGACCCCTCTCGAGTGTCTTGGAAAACAGGAGACACTCCAAGACATGAAGGCAGAGACTCAGGCACTGCGTAACAAAACAACGAAAAAGAGCCCAGACTTTTTGAGGTTCTTTTTCAAGTATGATCCCAAGAAGATGACGCGCAAACAAAAAATGGCGTTACGCAAGAGACTCCGAAAGACTCTGAAACAGCATTAGCATCCTCGGCGTTTCCACCACTGTTTTGCCGTGACCGAGGCGGCGACAGCTTTGCGTACTAGATCCGAATCGGTGGTATGATAGGTTTTGCCGCACAATAAAAAGGAGTGGACTCGAGCATATCCCCACTGTTCTTGAGTTGCTCCCGGGCGATGACCGGTTCTCCAGGCAGCCATTCCACGATTGTAGGATTCTTTGATATACTTGAGTGGAACACCTGTAGCTTTTGCTTTCGATGCAAGGGAATGCGCATCGGGAAAGAGGGTACGCCACGACTGCGTATATTTGGATTTTCGAGTATGTACACCACGATCCGTTCGGAATCCCACGTAGGCGGCCGGATTTTTCCACGACAGTGCTCCGTATTTCTTAATTTCAGACGCACGGAGTCGTTTATTTTTGCGAGTGAGACCGCGAAAGTATTTCGTGGGATGATATGCGTCCGGAGTCATATATTTAGTCGCTACGTAAGAAATGTCGTTTTAGAATGAAACTACATTCCACTGCACCAAGACATTATTAAGACTGAGTGTTGACGGGTTTGCACTAAACACGATATCTGCTGAATTGACCTGAGGTACCGTACATACTATTCGACACGCGGCAGCACCTAACGCATCGGACGCAGTAATTGGCGCCGGATTGACTGCAAGAGATGCTTGGATTTGAGACGTGGCCAATACCCCCGTCATGGATATATTTGCGGTGTATAGACCTGTTGAAGCAATTTGAGCATACGTGAGGGTGTTTAGATTGGCAGATCCGTGCGGTTTTACTACCGAAACGCCGTTTAGATTCAGAGCATAATTGGTGCTTGGATCACCGATATTGACAGTACCTCCGAATCGAGACGTCGCTTCTACAAGAAGATCTCCTCCCACTGCGATATTTCCAGAGGCAAGAAGGATGTTTCCAATTGGGACTGAAATATTGGACGATATTATCCCGCCTTCTGCATACAGTACATCATTTGTCACGGTTGGTCCGACTAGTCGAGTGGCGCCTTCTACGATAAGACTGCCCCCCACTGCGATATCTCCAGACGCAAGGACGATATTTCCAGACGGGATCGCAATATTTCCAAGTGCGTAGACACACCCGCTGAGCGTGATTCCTCCTGTGGAGGATGTAATCGAGTATCCCGACAATTCGACGTTGTTTTTAGCAGGATAGTCTGCCCAACGCGATACATCTCCGCCCGACCCAACTGGAAGACCGTTCACTAGAAGTGCATAGCTTGTGGTGAGATCTCCTATATTGACAGTACCTCCGAATCGAGACGTCCCTTCTACAAGAAGATTTCCTCCTGCCGTGATATTTCCAGTTGCCACGGCTATATTTCCGGTCGGAAGAAGTATGTTGGATGCGATTAATCCTCCACCGAGGTAGACATCGCTGCTGATCTGGAGGGTACCGCCGCTGCCAGTTATGTATATCCCATCAATTGTCAGTGAATAATTTGTAGATGAATCACCCATCGTCACATTTCCATCTAGAGATGTATCGAGACGCATTTGAACACCATTTGTTGTATCAAATGTGTACTGCGGGTGGAACACCCCCGTTAAGAAATTGACGTTACTCATCCGCCTCTTATTCTTTGCCCGACATAAGCATTTAATAGTGAATATCGTGTCTATATATAGATGTTCGACCCCTCTTCTTCGACAGACGGTGAGCGATACACTCTCTTTCCGATCCGCTCCGAGGAGTTACCGCTGTATCATTTGTACAAACAGGCGGTCGCGTCCTTCTGGACTCCCGAGGAAATTGATTTTAGCAAAGATGAATCCGATTGGGAAAAGCTCTCGACCAATGAACAATTTTTTATTAAGCGTGTACTGGCATTTTTTGCCGGTTCGGACGGGATTGTCCAAGAGAACCTGGCCCAGCGTTTCCAGCGTGAGGTACAGTCGCCGGTCGCCCGACTCTTTTATGCATTTCAGAATTCGATTGAAGGTATACACTCCGAGACCTATTCACTCCTCATCGATAAATATGTGAAAGACAGTGCGGAAAAGATGGCACTCTTTCGAGCCATCGATACTATCCCGTGTATTCAGCGGAAAGCTCAGTGGGCACTCCAATGGGTGGAGAGTGGAGATAGTTATGCCCGACGTCTCATTGCGTTTGCGTGTGTCGAGGGTATCTTTTTCAGTGGAGCCTTCTGTGCGATTTATTGGATCAAAAAGCGCGGTCTTCTCCAGGGCTTGACGTTTTCGAACGAGTTGATCTCACGAGATGAGGGGCTGCACACAATCTTTGCAGTGACCATGTATCATACGCTCCGAGAGGCGGTCGATCCTAGTCTTGTACAGCAGATTGTGAAGGATGCCGTGTCGGTGGAAAAAGAGTTTATATGTGATGCCCTGCCGTGTCACCTGATCGGTATGAACAATGATTTGATGTCTCAGTACATTGAGTTTGTGGCGGATCGGTTGCTGGTTCAGCTCGGTGTTCCCAAAGTGTGGAATGCCACGAATCCTTTTGATTTCATGGAGATGATCTCTCTGGAGGGGAAGGGAAACTTTTTCGAGCGGAAGATTTCCAATTACAGTAAACCGGGCGTCGGTAAGAAAGATGCGGACATGGTGATCAAAATGGACGTGGAAGATTTCTAGATGAGATCGACGAATAGAAATGGATTCGTGTACTACGTATATTCGACCGTCGTTGTTGGTTCTCATCGATACTGAAAATGAGGCTGTCCACGGTCGCATTCGTCTTCCGAAAGGAGGTTGGGAAAAGGGACTGTATATGGAACTGTTGTGGCGAAGACGTCGACGGCATCCGATGTACAAGGCACACATGTTGCATTGCGTGTGGTGTGCGGCAATATTGATGAACTTTTACAAGAACGCCGGACGGCGGTTTGTGGAGTGGTATTACCGTCCTGGAAACAAGGGATACCACGCGTCTCGTCAAGATTTCCAGCGTTAAACAACCCAATCTCGTCGGGACCATCGATATGCGCGACAACCGGCGGTTTACCCCCCTTTTGCCCAAAAAATCTTTTTGCCCGTCCGGACCCAAAGATTTGTTGAAAAAGTAGGTAAGAATTAGATCTACTGTGCGTATGTCATTCCGGTGAGAAAGACTGGTTGAATTTTGCCACCTGCACCAGCTCCCACACCAACGTATCCATTGTCGACGCCAAGTAGGACAGGTAAGTCTACATTCGTGTATGTCCTTGCAGCATTATTCGTTCCGTCGTTTATAGTCCATGCAAGAGTTTTTGCCGTAGAATCGTATACTAAAGTAACAGTTACGGTTAGGTTGTTGGTATTGGTTATGCTAGTTGCTATACTAGAAATGGATACTGCACTTCCCGACGGTGGTGTTCCAAATGTGTTTGCGGTTGTTAGAGATGTGGTTGGCGTTCCATATGGATTGACTTTAACGGCAAGTACGGGATATGTTGTGGCAGGGTAACCAGTGCTAGACCCGAATATACCTAATCCTCCCCCGTTTCCGCCAAACCTACGAGGGTCTGCCGAAATCGCCACAGCGAATCCGTCGAGAGGTGGACTGCCGTTAGTTCTGGTTAAAAACGTTGCCGTTAATGTGAATGATTTGGTTAGGTCGAGTACATACTTCGTGTAGAAGGAAGACGATCTTGGCGACCCTGGATTTGGGACGAAGAGAGATGCTGTCATCATAGTAATTCCGACCGGATTTGTCGATTCACTAGAGTAACCGTTATTCAACAGCCACTCGGACACACTAAACGGAGAAAATAAATTATACGTGGACGGAAACGTTTGCGGTCCACTATCCGGGGTGGGCGGCGCCGAAACTCCATTATTCTGTTCAGCAACGATTGCAGAACCGTACTGCGATCCACCTAGAATTGCGCTCGACAGTCGAAAGGGGTTTTTCTTCTGATTGTCCGCATACGTTGCGTCTGCTGCACCCTGCGAGACAATCCTCGTATTCCGCGTCATCATGCTACAATCTGCGATGCGACCTTTCTTGGACGGTCCGAATCCGACACTGCTCATTGCTTCTCCGGAACAAATAAAAATCGTACTCAAACCTATTTACGTCGTCGCGCGATGTACTGTACACAACCGCGTTATCAAGATTTCCAGCGTTAAAAAACTCGTAATTTGGTGCGGTACCACAACAAAGATGGAGTTTCTCTACGGTATTGTCGCGCTCCTTGCTCTGGTTGTTCTCGTGTTGACCGCCCTAGTCGCATGGCTGTACGTCCAGCAGTCGCGTATCACTCAGTCTGTGAATGCGCTGACGTCGGCGCTGTCTGCTCCACCACCCACTTTTTACGAGGCAGTGAAAGAGTTCCCGATCGAGGAGACAGAGGACGCCTCGGACGACATGCCACCGCTCGAGCCCGTCGAGACCCTGGTTGGTGCAGCTGCCCCGCAGGAGGATGATCGTGTAAGCGTTCACGACGATCTGGAGGTAGAGGAGAATGCGGCAGCTCCCGATGTTGCTGCCGAGGATGACATTGGCTCCAAGACCATCAAACAGCTTCGTGACGCATTGACGGCCAAGGGCATCCCCTTCAACAAGAGTGACAAGAAGCCCACCCTCGTAAGTCTCCTCAAGGCTACGGCCTAACCAAAATGGATTGAAACGAGTACAGACAATCGGGTCGAGTGTGATTCAACTAGAGGGAAGCTCACATACCTCATACAGATGGCGCATGTTCTCGGAGAATTGATCTCTGCAGACACGGACAATTCTGTCCACTATAGCAAGTTGGGAAAGCAGTTTACCGTGACCAAGTCGTTGTTCATGGGGTACAGCGATTCGAAGGAACTGTACGAGAAGGAAATGCATGTGCAAACGAAACTTGCTCTGCTCGGTATGGCTCCGAAGGTACTGTACTTCTACCACGATACGAAGAACGGTCGTGAGTACATGACGTGGGTTAGTGAGGATGCTGGTCTTCCATTGGAGGCAGTCGACATTCCGGCAGCCAACGCGTTTCTAGACAAGCTCTACGACATGGGCTTTGAGTTTGAGTTCCTGCATGAACATCACTTTACGATGGGGTTTGACGGGAAGGTCAAGATGGTGGACTGCAAACAAGTTACGCAAAGCGCGGGTTCCATAGATAGAAGCAAACGTGAGTACTTGTAATGGATATTCTCTCGGTGGGAAAAAGCGTTCTCTCGGTTGCCCTGGTATATACGGTTCACTACACAAGCATAAAAATATACAATACTTTTTGCGTTCCGGATACTGCGATCGGGTTTTTGAGTGGAATGATCACAACGGGGAGTCCGATATGCCGTTCGGCACTTCAGGTCGCGGATCAGACGAGTATATCGTACGGGAATGCAATTACATTAGGTATCGTTCGCGTGGCGCTGGATGCTCTGCTGAATAGACCGTCGCAATGAGTCTACTGAAGTGTACAACATCGGAAATCTTGAGGCGCATGAAGTTTGTTCCACTGATCGAAGGTGTATGTATTGGACATGGATGCGTTACAACTGTTGCAGATTGGGACTAGGTTGCCCAAGGTTGTTGCGCCACCTTTCGATTCGGGAATGTTGTGACCACATTGAAAGTTCGTCACGCTGATGATATTTTTACACCAGCGTGTCTGACATTTGGCTTCGTAGACCTTACCCATCCACGTCAACCACACTTGTTCACGCAATGCTTTCACTATCCTTTGCTTGTTCGACATTTATCCGGTACTTCCAAAACCTCCTGCTCCTCTTGTCGTCTGTGGAAGTGAATCGACCCATTTTACTGAAAATGGTTCAAGCGATGGAAGTGCAAGTTGCACGAGACGCGTTCCGCGGGATATTGTTACATCGGCATCTCCCGTATTGTGGATGGCGGCCATCAGGGATCCTCGGTACTCCGGGTCGATGAGTCCTACGCTGTTGGCGAGACGTAGTGGAGTCTTGCTCATGGATGAACGCGGAAGCAACCAATATCCACTTCCGGATACCGTCTTTCCCGCAACATATAGATTCAGCATCGTCACTTTTCCAGCGGGAAACACCGTGTCATACACGGTGTAGAGATCAAATCCAGAATTTCCGTTGGTGGACATCTCTTTGTAGAGAGACGCGGTATCCAGACCAACATGCTGTAGCTCCATTAGGTATAGTTGTGCACTCACTGTCTAAACGACTGCTTTTTTGGATAGTTCCATCAGAATGTACAGGTACTGCCACAGCGAATCCTTGGTCTGTGCATCGAGGACGGACCAATAGTTCTTGATCTTGGATACGATATCGGTGACGTCGGAACCGTACTCGACTGGCGTGTAGTCGATGAGAAACTTTTCATTTCGATTTCGTATCTGATCTGCAAATTTCAGAGCAATACTCTGGTGGAAAGTATTGATCACCAGAGCGGGGTTTGTATGCTGCAGCAGATTCAGAAATGTCTTGAACGTTGGGAAATCTGCATCATCCGGAAACATATCGATTAGATTGTCCACGACGGCTCCCACTTGAGTGTAAAATGCCTTGGTTGCATTTAGCTGCGACGCCATTATTTTATCTACGCGCAGATGCTTTAAACTCGTTATCACGCATCGATTGCATCTGCTCGAGGCGTTTTGATGTGTCTTCCGAGACCCCTGAATCGGACAAGATCGATTGCTGACCCGAGGTGGTGATACCGTTCACAAAGCTATATTGTAGCTGATCATCGGGGAGTGCCGTGGTATCGTCAAAGCTAGAATAGCCGGTCGACATGGATTTGACGGACGTGAATGACCATTCGGCCGGTACCGTGGAGGCAGGTGTCGACGGAGCACGAGACTGCGGTATCTCACGACGGCTTTCGACAGGTTTCGATAGCTTGGCAAATATAGCAGACTTTCCTACGACCATCTCTTTCGTGTTGGGGTGGATCACGGTGGGTACACTTTTGATTTCGACGGGTATATACTGGCGAGGCGTCGTGTCGACACAGACAAACCGAAACAGCGATGCCTTATTCAGAGCCTGAATCGTCTGTACCACTTCCTTGGAGTTGGCGCACCGTTCACTATAAAAGAGTATCGGGACGTTCTGGTTTGCAGACATTAGAATTTACACAGATAAAAACGAATAGATTGATAACGAATGTCTGACTCTGTACCAATGTTGTCCGGAAAGGTTGTCGACGCCAACGGATACCGTGTCCGCTTCGAGTTGAAGAATGTTCCGGTGCAGTTTGCGAATGCATTCCGGCGAACTCTCTTGAATGAGATGCCTGTTGTGGAAGTTGCGGATGTCAATATCGTCACGAACACCACCTTGATGCCTCACGAGATGCTGAAACTGCGTACCGAGTTGCTTCCGGTGAATGTCCGACCGACGGAAGAGGATGTCATTCGGACAACCAAGCTGACCCTGAGAGCAGAAGGAACCCATCGATTGTATAGTTCGGATTTCGTGGCGTCGGGGAGTCGGTCCGACATTCTGTTGAACGATCGTGACCTGGGAACTCCGCTCTACTTTCTGAAAACCAAGGAGGGTGAGTCAGTTCACATCACGGCGAGTCTTCGGGTAAACCCGCTGTCATCGCACTGCTGTGTCGCAACGTACTCGTTTCATATCGATGAGGAACGGGCTGTAGTGGACAAGGATCGGTTCATCGCAGACAATCCGGAACTTGAAGATGCGGAACAGCTGTTTGACAGCTTTTACAAGCAACGATCCTATTCGCGAAACGAGCTCGATCGACCCAACTGGTTTGACATGGTTGTCGAAAGTATCGGAGCAGTTCCAGCTCGAGATATTGCCAAAGACGCATTCAATATCGTAAAAAAGAATGTGCAAGAATGGACAAAAAATGATGTCATTCACGAAAAGGAGGAGAATGTCTACCAAGTTGTTACAGAGTCTGGTGGACACACTGTGGGAGCACTTGTTCAAGCAATGCTGTATGATTCTCGACTCTGCTCCTTTGTCTCCTACGACGTCCCTCATCCGCTCCGTTCCGAAATGAAGATTCGCTTTCTCACGGAAAAGACTCCTGCAGACATCATGTCGTACGTATTTGCCACGATCACAGAATGGTGTGATTCATGTGTTGCTGCTCTGTAATTGCGTGTGTTGCTGCTCTATAAAATTATGAGTTGTCCCAGTTATAATGGAGCCACCGCTTGTGGAGGGGGATGTCTTACTTTTTAATCCGGCGACCGAATTCCAGGTTCTCGACGAATTTGAATTCGACGAAATGATTCGACGACCCGAACAACTTCAATTTTTCACTCTTCGTGAGCAGACGACCGATCTATTCGAGAAACTGCTCCCCAAAGACAAGAAATTGTCCAAGGCAGTCATCCACAAAGCAGAATACGAAGTGGAGGCCTTTCAGAAACTGTATTCCCGAATCTTGAAAGAAATCCCCGAAGGATTCGAAGAAGTTGTCGACGCTCGTCCAGTTCGATTGCCGTGGGTCAAATATACCAATACAGATCCAGGGGGTACAACCTTGTACGATTGGGATAGGCTATGGCTTCCATTGTATGCTGACGATCGTGGACTCCAGGTGAACTATTATCTTCAAATGCTGGATTCACTACCCAAAAGTGGAATCTTTCAGCGAGGCGGTGAACAAAAAGTTGTATACCCTGCACACATCGGGGATCATATTGCGCTTGGACCGTACGTGTACACCAAAACCGCATACCGTGAGGATGGTACGTTTCGTATTCAGCATGTTCCTCGACCCGATACCCAGGATGAAGCATCGTTTACAGGGTATATCATCGATGTGCCGAACCCTGCACCCCCTTCTCCCCTGGAGGGTCATCCTTTTTTGGGTCTGCGTGAAGAGCCAGTTCGTATTGAGACAACCGAAGACCTGCCCACAATCCTTCCTTCTCTCGAAACGATCATGGAACATGCAGTTCCCAAAACGTCAAACCCGTATACCGAAGCTCCTCCGTATTTGAAGATCTACGATATTCAGTTATCTCAGATTCCGTGGGCATTGTGGAAAAAGAACTTTCCTCCGGTCGATCTCGTCGAAGAAGGGGCACCACCCGTCGAGATACCCTTCAAGGTAGGAGACGTGGATGAACCGTCCAAAGTACTGTTGGATGTATATCAGACTCGATGGTTTCCGGGTATGGCAACTCGACGATGGTTGACGTCTCAGATAGATGGAGGTGTCCTCGTGTCGAAACTGTTGTTAACTCGGGCTGGGAATCTGGGTCCTATTGCGATCCCACCTCCGGTGATCTTGCCCGAGGCACCGCCAATCGAGGGGACTGCCGAAGATTGTTTACCTTCGTACATTACAGATTTTGACGATTTTGCGAGTCGAGGTATCTATCGTGCGCCCAAGTGCTTTGTATGTGGATGGTATGGTCACGGTGCATCCGATTGTCCCGATCGGAAAGGTGTTGTTCGACAGCAGTATCGACCTGGCGGAGGATGTATCCCGTTGGCGTTTGTTCTTCGTGAACGTGAAGATGCACCCTTTGTAGGAAAAGAACCGTGGACACCGGGTACGGATGACACGATCATCAAAACATATCAACAGTTGTTGTCTGGATTCACAGATCATAGTGTCGAGATTATTCCGAATCCACCGAAAGCTGCTCCCGGGTTACCGCCGTCGGATACTCGAGAGATTCTGGTGGCGATCCTTCAGGATGAGGATAGGGTACCGGAAGACAAGGCTGTGGACATCCGGGTGATTTTGGATGATGTAGAGCCAACGCTTGTCCGCAATATTTACTATGAGAAGGATACGAATCTCTTTTTGTTGTGCAAACACACTCTCGAATTACTGGGTGGAGAGTTGGATGATGCGTTCCTTCGCAAATGGACGGTCGTTCAGACGGGATTCAATGTCTGTCAGTATTGTGGAGAGCGTGTTCGCGATATCGTGATTGCCCAAGACGAGTTTGACGAGAATGGTCACTTGATCCAGTATCGTTCGAAAATTAGTAAGACGGCATTTATTCCGGAGGAACATGTTACGTTTGCGGTATCTCTCAAAAAATTGCAGGGTCTATTCAATCCGGAATCTCCGTCGGAAGATATATTCTATTTGCTCTTGTCACTTCTGCAGGTGCTTCCGGAGGAGGATCAGTTGAAACCGGTTCTCGACTATGTTCGTGCTGAATCATCCAAGATCACCGCAAAACTAGCCGGTAAGAAACTCACTGCCAAACAGCAGTCGGATGCTCAATATGTGACGGCATTGTTTGGTTTCAACGGGGTGATCGTTCTATTGCAGACGCATCGTCCACAGCTGGTTCCTCGGCGATCGTTTGGATCGAAGCCGTTGTTACTCCGTGGATTCCCACGGGATACCGAGGATACGTCGGATGCTCCGTTGGTTGATTCATTATTGGGAGCACTGGCTCAGACGTTTGAGAATTATCCGTCGACGTTTCGGGGGTCTTCGGTGATCTTGTTGCGCAATATCCTTCACGACAAGAAGGCAGTACGCAAGGTATTGTTATCCTCGATGACCAAGCAGTTTCTCCCGGTGTTCAAAGACCGTCTCACTGCGGCAAAGGATATGTTATCGAGAGTGGAGATTGCGTATGCTCCTAAAAATAGTTTTGAACCACCGTTGGTTCGTCCCACGAAGAATGTGACGTTTCTGGCTCCAACCGAAGCGATATCGGATGTCCCGGAGAGTCGGTTTCGGTGTCGGGATCCAAGTCCGGCTTGGTTGACCCCTTCTACCCCGTTCTCGTTCCGTCAAGTCGAGTTGGGTATCGTGGACCCGATTCGTCCCTCGTCCAAGGCGGAGAGAGTGACGGCTGCAACGGGGGCACTTGCCGAGTATATCCCTTCCGACGCTGAAATTCGAGCTCGTTTGCGCAAAAAAGTACCTGATTTCAAACCTCTCAAAAAGGTACTTGAACTCGATTCGGCCGAATTATTGCGTGGAATCGTATTGCAGTGGATGATCTTGGTGGCGCAGGTACCGTCTGTTTCGGCGGAGGTTCGACGATATATACGTGAGACACGTCCGGCGGTTGAACGAGCTACCGGAGACGCCTCGTTGTTGCGAGATTATATGAGAGGAGTTCTCATCGAGTTTGTATCGTATGCTGTGGACGATGCGACATTGGCAGCAAGTATCGAGAGGGCCATGACCGAGGATCTCACGTTGCGATCGTATTTTGCCAAGTCGGACGAGGCCAAAAAGTTTACGGATACTCTTCGAGCACGAGAACGTGAAGAGTTCAAAGAGCGTATGCGTCGCTTACCGGATGCCCAGCGCGAGATTACCAAACAGTTAGTGGATCGTGGGATTGCTGCGTATCTTATCACCCGTGATGACCGAGAATCATTTTTGAAACAGCTTCAATCCGAGGTAGAACAGAAAGCCGAAGAACAGAAGGAAGCAGAACAGAAAGCCAAAGAAGAAAAAGAGGATGCTGCTCCAGGAGACGACGATCGTGAATATCGAGATGACGGTGCCCAGGGGGAGGCGGCGCAAGGTGAAGATGGTCGTGACCTCGAAGCGGATTACGGTGACTATGGTGATCGGAGAGCTCGGAATGCCGATGGAGAAGAATACAACGAAGCGGTACCGTTTGACGATGAAGAAGGGATGGGATTTTAGACCACCGGTTTGGAATACCCGTTGGTCTAAGTCCAGAGTGCGAGTGTGCACCCTACCACTGCGAGACTCATCATACCGAACATAAGAAAGGATGGAATGTTATGACCCGGACGAAGGACCAAAGTGAGTGGCTGTAGATCAGTCAGAAGTGGCAGATCCTCGGGTTGGTTGTCATTCGGAACCTCAGGTTGGTTGTGCTCGACGTCAATGTCCATGTCCACTGCTTCATCGACGACGGCTTCGGTCTCTGCAGTTTCGGTATATATCTCGTCGTCTGTGTCAATGTCTGACTCGTCCGCTGGGATAGGGGATGACCCTCGTGCAGATATAGAGTTCGATGGAGCGGACATGGCCGTATTCATACGATCGTTGTCCACGTGGAGTTGGGTATACAAGTTTCCACATACCCCCTGGAGAACCGCATACTGCATCGAGCTGGGTACAAATACCATGTTCTGTGCAACGACCTCGGTCACGTCTTGTTCTGTCAGAGGAGTGGTCCGTTGTGCCGAGAGTTTGTTCAGCTGGGTCTGCGAATCCACAAGGACGGCATTGACAAACTGTGCTACGCTCATTTTCTGATCTACATCCGGTGAAGTAGGCCATCAATCCGTTTTAATGAAAACGGATCCGGTACTTTGATCAGAGTCTACCAGATTAGTGATAGAATGAACGCCTACCTTGTTCTGCAATTCCGTTCGGGCGACATGGTTACGATGCACAAGATGTTCAATACGCGGAGGGCAGCGTTTCAGTATCTGGAGGATACGACCGATTCGAGTACATCGTGGTGGAAGATCCTTGAGTTCTCATCGCCCGACATTTCGGTGGGTCAGTCGTATGACGTGAGCATCCGAGTGCGTTGGGAGACGTCGAATCGGGTGACGTTTGTGGGTGTCTATCCTCCGGATCAAGTACCTGCGGATCAGCTTCGGGACGACATGATCTTTGTGGAGCGTATGGACTTTATTCAGTAAGCGGCGGTACAGCGGCGTACATTCTGAGCGGGTGCATAAAATTGGCTACAAATAGACTGTTTTTACATGTAATGGACGAGGCATTTGATCGAATACGAGTTTGGGGAGACGGGGCGTTATTCCTCAGTCAACTTGATTTAACGACTCTTCCGACTCTGCCACCGACCCTAAAAATACTTATATGCAGTGGAAATGAAAATCTGACATCACTTCCGTCACTTCCGTTGACTCTTGAGTGTCTGTACTGTGACAACAATCGGTTAGATTCGTTACCACCTCTCCCTCCGGGTCTTGAGATATTAAACTGTTCGGGAAATCCATTACAAACATTGCCTCCCTTACCGGATGGCTTAATCGAGCTGCGATGTCGTAACACCATGTTGACTGTGCTGCCGAAACTACCTGCGTCACTCCGGTATTTAATGTGTCATCATAATTCTATTCGATGTGTGGATCCACTACCAGCCTCTCTTGGATATCTCGATTGTTCGTCGAATCCCGATTTAGCGAATATAGATGTCTATCCTTCCACGTTGACATTTATATTCTGTAGTGATACCGGGTTACCGAGTCGATTCCCACAAGAAGGTATGCGACGATATATTCAGAGATTAGCAGACCACTCGGAACGAAAGCGAACCGTAGCCCGTCGGAATATGATTCAAGAAGAATTGATGATGAAGGTGTGGCATCCGTCGCGCGTAGAACGACTCATGTTGGCGGGAGTGGATATGGAAGACATGTAAAATGCATACGACGTGTCGAATCGGAGTGACATGTTCACTCGGAGTGACATGTTCACTCGGACAACTCACCAAAATGGATTGATGAGTATGTAGAACAACCGAGACAGTGTGATTAAACTCGAGGGGAAGCTCACATACCCTCATCCAGCGTAGACAGCGATCAAGCGAGACACACACTCCTTGAACAAAGCTCAACCATACAATGGAGATCGCCATACAGCGTGTTCGCATGTGGCGCGGCCCGACCATACCGCTCGATTTGTCGCGCCTTGAACTCACGGAACTGCCTGAACTTCCGGAAGATGTTGTCGAGCTGATTTGTTACCACAATCGGCTGACGAAGCTGCCCGACAAACTTCCGGCGAGTCTTAGATACTTAAATTGTTCCGGCAATCAGCTGACCCGGCTACCCGACAATCTTCCGGCACGTCTTACGGTACTCTATTGTTCCCTCAATCAGCTGACGACGCTGCCCGAGACGCTTCCGAGAGGTCTTAGAACGTTCGCGTGTTGGGGCAATAGGGTTCCAGAGCGTGAAATCGAGGAAAGCCTCTGGGACTATGTCGAGCGTATCAATGCGATTGCCAGACGAGAGCGCATCTCACAACGATGTGCGGCGATCTTTGAAGAGTTGGCTCAGAAAGTGTGGCACCCGTCGCGCGTAGAACGACTCATGTTGGCAGGTGTAGACATGGAGGACATGTAACTGTATAGACTGTGTATGTGACTGGACTGTTTTTGCATAGAGGCTGGACGGATCGGAGTGACATTGTCAAAATGGATTGATGAGTGTGTAGAGAAATAGGTACAGTGTGATTAAACTCGAGGGGAAGCGCACATACCCTCTTCAGCCCAAAAATGTCAGGATTTCTAACGTATGCATACAGGAAGGACTTTCCGACGCCGCCTCCGTGGAATACTCTACCGGAAAGTCCACTCTGGAATGTGTACCGCACACAGGTGTCCCACCATGTGGTCCGCGAGTGGGTCAAAACGGGGGATACCAAGATGGTGCTGGACTTGTCTTGCCTCTCCTTGGAGGAGCTGCCTCCTATACCAGAGACTGTGGAGGTTCTCCGCGTGGGTGTCAACCGTCTCACGACCTTGCCCCCGCTGCCTCCCAACTTGCGCACTCTTAGTTGCGGAATAAACTGTCTGACGTCACTTCCGTCACTTCCGGACAGTCTGGAGAACCTCTATCTCGAGGGGAATCGAATCACAGCCCTCCCTCCGCTGCCAAAGAGGTTAATAGAGTTGAGCTGCCGGGCCAACCTGATCACGGAGCTACCGGATACTCTACCTCCAGGTCTCACCCTTCTCTCCTGCGGAGAGAATCGTATCACACGCCTTCCGTTCGAGCTACCGCATAGCCTCGTGGAGATCGAGGCTGCCGGAAACGATCTGATCTGCGTACCCGAGTTATCCAGCCACCAACACCTCTCGATCAGCAGGAGGCTCACTACTCTTGACCTGTGGCGAAACTTTGTGGAGACCGACCGGGAGTGGATCGGGCGGATCCCTGTAGACCCACGAGTGTCGAAGAAGCGCATCACCCAACGGTGTGAGGCTATCCAAGAAGAACTTATGATGAAAATGTGGCACCCGTCGCGCGTAGAACGACTTATGTTGGCAGGTGTAGACATGGAGGACATGTAACTGTATAGACTGTGTGTGTGACTGGACTGTTTTTGTATGTTAGGCTGGACGGATCGGAGTGACAACTCACCAAAATGGATTGATGAGTGTGTAGGACAACCGAGACAGTGTGATTAAACTCGAGGGGAAGCTCACATACCCTCATCCAGCGTAGACAGCGATCAAGCGAGACACACACACTTCTTGACCAAAGTTCAACCATACAATGGAGATCGCACTAGAATTTGTTCGCACGTGGAAGTCGGGTCCGCTCGATTTGTCGCGCCTTGAACTCACGGAACTACCTGAGCTTCCGGCGGGTATAACCCAGTTGATTTGTTACGGCAATCAGCTGACGTCGCTCCCCGACGCTCTTCCGGTGGGTCTTAGGGTACTCAATTGTACCCACAATAAGCTGACGACGCTCCCGGCAACTCTTCCGGCGGGTCTTACGGAGTTGTATTGTGGGGACAATGAGCTGACGACGCTGCCCGATACACTTCCGGCGGCGCTCATATGGTTCACGTGTGGACGCAATCAGCTGACCCGGCTACCGGATACGCTTCCGGCAGGTATCACACAGTTGGGTTGTAGCCACAATCAGCTGACGACGTTGCCCGATACGCTTCCTGCGGCTCTTGGGGTACTCGACTGTGACTACAATCAGCTGACTAGGTTGCCGGATACTCTTCCGGCGGGTCTGGTAGAATTGTGGTGTGTCGAAAATCAGCTGAAGACGCTGCCCGATACACTTCCGGCGGCTCTTCGAGAGCTAAATTGCGACTACAATCAGCTGAACCGGCTACCAGATACGCTTCCGACGGGTCTGGAAGCGTTACATTGCGTCCACAATGAGCTGACGACTCTCCCTGACACTCTTCCGGAGGGTCTTGATATCTTCCGAACGGAACAGAATTACATTCCATACCGTAAATTCCAAGAGCCCCTTGCAGACTATATAGCCCGTGTGAACGCGGCGGCCGAGGCAGCCAGTAAAGAACGTATCACACAACGCTGTGAGGCGATCTTTGAAGAACTAGCTCAGAAAATGTGGCACCCATCACGGGTAGAACAACTTATGTTGGCAGGTGTAGATATGGAGGACATGTAACTGTATAGACTGTGTGTGTGACTGGACTGTTTTTGTATGTATAGGCTTGACGGATCGGAGTGACATTGTTCACCAAAATGGATCGAAGAGTGTCTAAAGATAGAGGTAGATTGGCCGCATGAGGTGGAAGCACGGCCAGGACATCGAAAAGAAGTGGGCGTCGATGACTCGTGTTGTAGCGAGGCGGGGCTACTCACAAACCTCTACAGGTGGTAGAGTGGTCGTGAGCCTTAATATTTCAGCGACCTTGGTGCTCTCCCAATCCAATTAATCTAGGAGAGAGCATAACAGCAGAGAGGGAAATCAGGCTCCTCTCTGTTTTTTTATTGTGGATGATACGTCTGTGAGTGACATGTAGACTCGGATGTTTACCAAAATGGATCGAAGAGTGTGTAGAGATAGAGGTAGATTGGCCGCATGAGGTGGAAGCACGGCCAGGACATCGAATAAAGATGGGCGTCGATGACTCGTGTTGTAGCGGGGTGGTGCTACTCACAAACCTCTACAGGTGGTAGAGTGGTCGTAAGCCTAATATTTCCGCGACCATTGGTGCTCTCCCACCAATTAATACATGAGAGAGCATAACAGCAGAGAGGGTTGGCTCCTCTCTGTTTTTTTATTGTGGATGGTTTGGATGGGAGTGACATGTTCACTCGGACACTCACCAAAATGGATTGATGAGTGTGTAAAGAAATAAGTAGAGTGGTCGCAGCCATACTCAAGCGACCTTACCCCAGTGCACTAAATGGTTAAAAGGGGATATAGCACAATAGCAGAGAGGTGGCTCCTCTCTGTTTTTTTTTGTTATCAGGCTGAACGGACTGGAGTGACATGTCGACTCGGACGTATGATCAAAATGGATTGATGAGTACCACAACGAAATGGAGAGTGTGATTAAACTCGAGGGGAAGCGCACATACCCTCATCCAGCGTAGAAAGTTATCAATCGAGAAGCCTACAAACCTTAACCAAACCAAAGCAACCGTAGAATGAGCTCGATCGTATCGTTGATCCGTAAGGTCGTGGACACGGTGTTGACGAAGCACGAGATCTCGGACGTGGAGTTGATCACAACGGAGATCTTGATGGGTTTGGGTTTGGAGGCGAAGCCGAAGAAGGTTCGTAAGTCGAAGAAGAAGGAATCGGACACGGCGTCGGAGACTGCGTCAGAGGCTGCAGGATACGGCGATGAAGCACCGGTGGTGACGGCAGCGGGGGCGGTAGCGGAGTCTCCGGGATTCCGGCCGGTCGTGAAGCCGTCCGAGAAGCCGGTCGTGAAGCCGTCCACGAAGCCAGAGGAGAAGATAGTGAAGGCCGAGTCGGAGGCGGTTGTGGAGTCGGAAAAGTCTGAGGAGAAGAAGGAGCGTAAGCGAGTGGTGTCGAAGAAGATGAAGGAGACTTTCATGAGCCTGGAGGGGGCTACGGAGGAGTCTTTGAAGGAAGTGATTAAGAAGTACAAGGACGCGGAGGAGGTGACTGACTTTGTGACGTTCGCAAAGAAGGAGTTGGGAGTAGTGGACGCAGCAGCGCCAGTGGTGGAAAAGGTATCGAAGCCGAAGGCGGAGAAGGTCGTGAAGCCAAAGGCGAAGAAGGAGGAAACCGGTCGTATCCAGTGGAATGCCACTTCAACTCGGTTGTTCAAGACGATCGTGGAGGAGTCGGGTGGTGTTCTGAAGGATGGATTGAAGACGGAGTTCAGCAACTATCTGGACTTGTTGACGGAGGATAACTATGGTCTGACGTCTATCCAGGGGCACATGCGTGTGTTCATGTCTTCGAAGTTCCCAACGCCGGAGCCAACGCTGAAGGATCTACCGGCGTTGAAGGTGTCCACAGAGGATACGAAGGTGGAGGTAGAGTCGGAAGAAGAGAAGGATGAGGATCAGGAGGAGTTGGAGTTTGAGGGTGAGACGTTGTGGATCGGAGTGAAGTCTGGAAAGATCTTCCGTCAGACGGAGGAGGCCGGAGATGTATTGGTGGGTGTGGCCGGAAAGGGTCGCTTCTCCAAGATCGTGAAGCCGTCGGCATAAAATCAAAAATCAAAAAGGATCTGTGTCTGAAGTCTGGACTGTACATGTTTTTCACTGAGTGTGGTTGAGAAGTGAAAAATCCTTCTTGGGCCCTGATTTTGAAACTTTTTTGATTTGACGAAAAGTGAAAATGAGATGAGTGTCGATTTTTGGATCCAGGAAGGAACTCATGGAATCATATTTCTTCCTGGATTGAGTTTTGCAATCCACCCATCGAACTGAAAAAAGTGGGGAAAATAGGCCGTTTACTCATAGATTCAGATTGTGGGTGGATCTGTCGAAGAGGATATCCTCGCTCCGCTCGGTCGCGGTCCTGCGGATTTTCACAACAATTGGGGGGAGTGGGGTTCTCACAAATGAATTTTCCTTCTTGGGGGCTGATTTTGAAACTTTTTTCATTTGACAAAAAGTGAAAACGAGATGAGTATCGATTTTTGGATCCAGGAAGGAACTCATGGAATCATATTTCTTCCTGGATTGAGTTTTGCAATCCACCCATCGATCTGAAAAAAGTGGGGAAAATAGGCCGTTTACTCACAGATTCAGATTGTGGGTGGATCGGTCGAAGAGGATATCCTCGCTCCGCTCGGTCGCGGTCCTATAGTTTTCACATCAATCGGGGGGGGGAGTGGGGTTCTCACAAATGAATTTTCCTTCTTGGGCCTCATTTTTGAAACTTTTTTGATTTGACAAAAAGTGAAAACGAGATGAGTACCGATTTTGGAAGCCAGGAAGGAACTCATGGAATCATATTTCTTCCTGGATTGAGTTTTGCAATCCACCCATCGATCTGAAAAAAGTGGGGAAAATAGG
>Ga0114959_10000504_pt1 | contig 36989 bp, 41 predicted proteins | sample C_130625_EF_Meta_FD_87317 | JGI IMG/M metagenome (GOLD analysis project Ga0114959, IMG submission 87317) | Freshwater microbial communities from Lake Croche, Canada to study carbon cycling - C_130625_EF_MetaG | ecosystem: Environmental > Aquatic > Freshwater > Lake | place: Lake Croche, Canada... | reverse complement strand
TCAAACAATCGTGAGTACACATATTCATGATTACAAACTATGTTCTTGTGGATCTTTTGGTATTGATGGTGGTCCTCACGAAGGAAATCACATTATAATTCACAAAGGAACCCTATGTGACGTTGAATTTAGAAGCGTGTACAGTGCAATGATAAAAAACAAGAAAATTTGGCTTCCTAACTTTATTGTTCAACAGCATTTTAAAATTTAAACTGCTTCTGCAACGACAGTGCAAACATAATCTCCTCCTGTGAATGTTGTTGCTGTGTTTTGCATTCCAACCTCAACTGCAGTGTCAGAAACACTTCGTAAATGGTAATCCATGAATCCATTCACGCACCAGCTTGTAACGAAAACAACAAACAATAAAATGTCGAGCTGCCGGTACGATGGCTTTAATTTTGAAATTGGAATGGCAATTGTTAGTGAGAAAAAAGATGTAATCATTGCTCGCCTCCACTGCACGGCTGATAAGGTATGCACTTTTCGCACAAAGTTTTCAGTGTATATATAATTGTTGCATTGCCGGTGAGTGTCCTCACCGACTACTGACGTGTTGATTCCATACTTTCTCGACTCGTCTGACACCGAGCTTGTTGCTTTCCACTCGCCCGCTAATGCGAAGAAAAGAAGAACAAGGCCTACGTACAAGAGAACTCGACCATAACCATTTTCTGATGCAAAACTTGACAGTTCTGGAATAATCGGAGTTATTGGTGTTAGAACTGGAGGTTGCAACTTTAATTCGTAAGTATCCATCTTTCTTTTTTTTATTATTGTCCTGTCTAAAGGACTTATAATCAATTCATTTTGATTTTCTGCTCATGAATAAAACTGCGAAAATTAGAATTCCTAGAAAAATGAGAAAAATTATAAATAAAATATCAATTTTCTTATCGCAACAATTCTCCGTTGTCAATTCAACGTCAGTTGGAGGAGGGTCCTTCAAATCGTATCCAGAAGGACACGTATAACCTACGCAAGTTAAAGTTTCACCAATGGTAGTGATTTCTTTTGACGCATGATCAAACGCAAGGGCCAAGGCATATCTGTTTATGTCGCTTTTACATCCTCTGTGAATTTCGTCAGCATTATAATGAACGTACGTTCCTGCCTTACCTAGCAACTTACCGTACTGTTGAAATTCAATAGGACCATTTGATTCTTCGTTTACATCCGTAAGATATACAATGGCTCTTTCGCCCGAAATAGAGTCAGAATGAAAATCTTGATCACCGTCTTGTCCTGGATAAGCAAGAACTAAACTAGCGAATCGTAGCGGCACGTCTGAAATATGCGATGCAATATCTTTTATCTCATCTGAAAGGTGCAAACTATATTCTCGTCGTGAACCTGATTTTTCCTTGACATCATATATATCAATGGGAAAAGATGGTGCTGCCAGGACTCCGTATTTCATTTTGTTTCTATTTTTTTTATTAATCATTAATTGTTTGGCGATAGCTGGTTTATCGATTCAAAAGTTTGTGTATTGTTTGAAGTGTTGTAGACTAAAGTGCACTTGTTTGAAGGGACCCCAATTTTTTTGGATTCGGGGAGCGTCCATGGTTTTACGAATTCCCAATCATTCGCGTACCCAACATCCTCCATCTTCCAGTATCCAAACTCGTCTGCGAGCTCTTTTTTGTGTAAAAACGAGCTGGAGTCAATGCGACCAAAGCATGCTTTTGAACATGACAACTCTTGTTTTCCATTAACCAAGAATCCACTAAATGCAAAGTCCGCGTCCGCTTTCTTAATAGACTCCATTAATGAACTCAAATGGTTTGGCAGCCATGTATTGTCGTCATCTAAATAGGCAATCCACTTTGTAGTTGCCATCATTTTTAAACCGTAATTTCTCGACACTGCTCCGTACTTGCCGCTATTGTCGAGCAAATTCCAATAAAATATCTTTTTGCACTGATCTGGGGATAAGGAAAGAAGTAACGAATTCATTGTGTCATCCAGAGTCGGGCACTTGTCACCAACAATGTAGAGTAAGATGTTTGTATACGTTTGCCCAAAGACCGAATCAATCGCTTTAATAAGTTCTATAGGCCGATTAAAAGTTGGAATAATGACTGAAATTGTATCTTCGTCCTGATCTGGAGAAAATGTTTTTTCAAGGCACGGAAATCTTGATTGCGTTCTCCAGTAGGGCTGGTACTGAAAAGGCAGTTCAAACGAGCCTAAGCTTTCAAGTTTTTTAGTAAGTTCATTCGCATATTTCATGTATACGTGGGCTGAGTTGTGTTGGATGAGCGCGTTGCGAATTTTCGTAAAGTTATTTCCATCCGTATTGACGTACTGGATGTACAAGGGCTTAGGAATGCGAACTCGTTCCCTCGCTCTCAAAAATGTCTTTAGCAAGAGCTCGTAGTCGTCGGCAACCGAAAGAGTGTAGTCGTGCTTGCCAATAGACTCGTAAAAAGAACGCCTCCAAACTCTCACGTGATTAGGAACACCGATAATGTGCTTCACGGTCCGCGGATTCATTCCTTGCGTCAAGCACTGGATCTGCCATTTTCCGTTTCTAATGTAGCGCTGGTTTGATCCGAACCCAAACGCATAAAAATCTCCGTAACTTCTTGACTCGCCACTTTCCTCAAACACCTCATCAGAATCGCAATACATGAAATCGGCGTTCGGATATTTTTCTGCCGCCGATTTTAAAACATCTAAAAGCGTCTCGTCGATGTCATCGTCGTGATCAAGTTCGACAACCCAATCTCCGCGAGCAAACGAGCTCGCAAAATTCTTCATTTCCCCAATGTAACCAGAATGGCACGGGGCCTTGTACGGTCTAATTCGAAAATCATTGTCGGCCAAATTCAAAATTTGAGCATATGTGAAATTATGGTCGTCTTCCTTTGAATCATCAAAAAGTATCCATTCCCAGTTCTTGTACGTTTGAGCTTGTAATGACTTGAGAGGACGCATCAGTCGTTCCTTACTATGAAACGTTGTGGTAATGACCGAAAAGATTGGGTTATCTTTCGAAAACTTGTGTCCATTGAATCCCATGCTGCCAAAAATATTGGGCGCGACATGCCAATCGACCGAAAAGGAGGCGAAGGAGTCAAGGTGCAACCATTTCTTTCTGCATTCAAAAAACGGTCGAAGAAGGCACGAAAAGCGTTCAATTCCATCATTCTTGTACGTATAAAACGCTTGAGGTTTTAACTTTCGTATCATTTTGCTAAAGGTCTTAAAATTTTCTTCAAATGACTTGCAATACTCCTTCTCGTCAAAAACATGCCATTCGTAATAATCGGGTAAAGTCGGGAGTGCATCGACCCTGTTTTGTGAGTGCATAAAAATTATTAAAGACTCCTTCATCTTTATTTAATTCAGAGGGGGTTAGACAGAGAGGGGAGATGATTATAATTTATAATTTTAACGTAATTATGACTACCTTTAGCTACAAAAAACGAAAAACATATAGAAAATTAAATGAAATGAATACGGTTATGTTCCAGAAAACAAAACCAACTTAAGACCTTTCTTTTTATCGGCTTCTAATCTTTTGATGCATTCTTCTAAAAGGTGATCATCCAAAGAATCGTCTTTCAATAATCTCTTTAAATCTTTAATAACTTTATTTATAGAAATGACTCTCCTGCTTTGTCCATATGTATCTCTAAAAACAAGATTTCCATCGTCATCCACCCAGTAAATGTATTCTTCATGATTTTTGCGCTGAAATTCGTTTAGATCATTATTAAAGTTAATGTCGATAATGGTAGATGTTTCTAAATCCCAACCTCCGAACTTATAGAAAGAGTACCCACCTTTTATGTCAAACCATTGAATGGGTCCACATTTTCTCAAAACTCCTGTAGAAACTTCTACTCCGTAGCCCATTATGTTTTTGTTTTTATTATGATTTTATTTCTTTTGTTAAGACTTTGCTTGCTTCATTTTATAAAGAATTCTTAATAATTTTTCGACTGAATTTGCGGACCATACTGCAGACAAGAAGGAAAAGAAGGCTAATAGTCCAAACACAATAAGACAAACTATAAATATTTTTTCTCTTTGTTTCGCAGCATCTAGCTTTTTTTCTACTTCGTCTTCTTTCCCATTATTACCTTTCCCTTCCCCCAAACCTTTTATAGATTCAATCAATGGAGTCAGAATCTTTACAATTTTATCGGCAATTTTGTTGTCAGTCTCGTCCTCTTCCTTTTTAAGTTCTTCTTTAGATGATGAAAGTTCTTTTGCATTTGCATTTGAAGAAGCTGAAGAAGCTGATGAAGACGAAGAAGAGGAAGATACTGGCCAAACATTATGTGAAGTATATCCCCTACCCATTTATTATTAATATTCTTTTTTTTACTTCCTCTCTTAAACTTTGTTGATGAGAACAAATAATAAATAAACTTTGTTGATGACAACAAATAATAAATAAGAAGAAGAGATGCAGTGTCCTTGGTGTTCCAGGTGGTGTTTAAAAGATGACAATTGCATGTACATTTTTGCGTGTGGATTGGACGCAAAGAATGTTTTTCATTCAGAATTTGGTTGTGGTAACTCGTTTTGCTTTGAATGCGGGCTCAAGTATTGTGGACCCTATTATAATTTAAAAAACTCTAAGAAACATGAAAATGCGAGGGATCAACATGACGAATCCTGTTGCACAAAGTTAAGCTCGTTTTGTCCACAGCAATTTTGTAAAGGCGGTCATTCTTCACATTGTCCTCCGCGCACATTTTTACTATTTTTAAACCAAAATGATCAACACGACACATGCACAAGCTCCGTTTGCAATAATTGTGTGCGTGTAAAGTAATTAAAAAACATGATAAAAACAAACAATCAATAAATAAAGAATGAAGATTTTAATGTTAGCTACTCATTCCACCGAATCATTAGACAATATGATTGCGAGTCTGGAACGAGCACGAATAAATCCAGTAAAACTTGGTTGGGGTGAACAATGGAAGGGATGGAAATGGAGACTCGAAAAATATCTTGACTATTGTAACATAATTATTAAAGAAGATCCTAACGAGATTTTAGTATTTGTAGACGCCTTCGATGTGCTTTGCGTTCGGAAAGATGTAAATTACAATTTTGATTCCGCATTTAAAGCCTTTCACTCCGATATTGTCTTTAGCTCCGAGTGGTGGTGCGGAAGCCCAAAAAATTGTGGAGCTACTCATACATTCCACAACGGTACCATGTGTTTGTTGAATGAAATGGATTTGACTGACGATAATAAGAACGTTAACGTTAATGTCGGATTTGTGTGTGGAAAAGCACATGCCTTGGCGAAAATGTATTCGGATGTATTAATACAAACACAAGCTTCACTTTTAAATTTTGATGACCAAAAAGCTATTGCAGATTGGATTGATTCTGATTTGTCTAAAACATTAACATTAAGTCTTGATCGCAAAGGAATTTTATGCAAGACCATTCATGTATTAGATTCGGTAAGCACCATTGACACTATACCTTTCTTTGTACATTTTCCGGGACCTATGCTAAAAATCGGTTTGTTTCCACACTATAACTTAAATGCACGGGCGATTCTCGGTGAAAAAGCAAAGCCTCTATCAGACTATTATCATCTTGTATTCCTAATCTTTTGCATTCTTGTGACTTCTTTCGTACTCTCGTCTTAAACTTAAATCTTAGATTAAAGAAGGCACTTGAATACCTAATACAATAAGTCTTTCTACCAGTCTTAAAAATTCTTCAGCACTCACTGAAATTCCGTAAAGAAGGAAAATATAGTAAGCAAAATAACCATAGTACTGTACATATTTTTTAATTTGGTTGTTATAATCATACTGTTGATTTATGTCATCAAGTCTTTCGCGAAATGTAATCGCTCTTCTCGCAACGTCTTCTGCTTGCAATTGTGCGCGAAACGACTGAAGCAATCTTTCAAGTTTCAACCTCTCTTTACGAATTGCCCTTTCAGCTGCTTCTTTTCTTTCCTCTTTCTCAAGCTCCACAAGTGTTAAATTGTCCAAGATATCATCAAAAGCCATGTATCGTCTAGTTTGCGACAAGTATTCTGCGCGCTCGGCGTCAGATGTTTCTGGAGAGGGTAACGGTATTCTGTTAAATTTTGCCCTCCAAAACGCTCTTATAATCGGAAGTTGATCAAAGGTAAACGGGGTGTTTGTATACCAATTCATGTGCCTTGTATAATTTACGAATTCGTTTTCTAAAGCGTTAATGTCAAAGCAAAACTCCACGCCCGCTTGACCTGATGGAACTTCAAGTCGAGAGTTAGGGTCCATGGTTGCAAAATCCTCACCGGTAATCACATCACTTACCTCAGAGCAAGCCCCACCCCTTAGTAGAGTCCTCTTGCTTTTCCGACTGCTCCTAATACTCCTACTAATAATACTCTTATTTCTCTTACTTCTAATAATACTCCTACTTTTCTTATTTTTAGTGCTACTTTTATTCCTACTTTTAGTCATTTTCGTTTGCATGTTTTTGTTTTTTGTTTTCTGCGCTTTACAAATTGTGAGAAAAGAAGAAGAAAGAATGGTATCAATAACTGCTCTTTCAATCTTGTCGACATTGTTTATTAGCCATGTTTTAAAACTCCTTCAATCAAAATCTCGCCGAAATGCATCATTTCATCTCGATGCATTTGCGTGTGACTTCATCTTGTTTTGTTTGGTCGTAACTTTATCGTTTTTTGCAAGTCATTCATATACTGAAGCAATTCTAATGGGTCTTACAGTAGGCATTTCGACTTTGGTGTCTCAGACTCCATCAAGAATTGTTGCCATTGTTGCTATTTTTACGCATTTTTCAGATATTTTTCACGAACTTCTTTTCAAATTTATGGGTAGGAATAAGGAACATGATAAAAATTGGGAACGATTGCAACGCAATGAAGTGAGAGAAACGTTTTTGCATTTTTTGCAACTAAAACGCAAACTTATCTCTTTGGCGACTTGTCCGTAAATGAACCTATCGAGTTTGAATGCGACCTCGATTTTGGTTCGACGTCTTCCCTCTTTAAAACTTTCCGTCCAATTAGCATTTCGTCTTCTTCAAACTCTGTTGTGTACAAGACAACCAAATTAAGACTGTTATTTTTCGCTGAGCCGCGATTGTTTAAGTTTGCAATACGCGTTGCACTTATGTAACACCTAGAAAATTTTGGAGGTGGAGGAGTTGCAAAAATTATTCCCATTATCATTAATTCTATAGTATCCACTTGTAATGAAACTAATTGTTCAAAGGACAAGAGGACGATCCTCGGAGTCGCTAACTTTTTCTTAAATGATGTTGTCAGAAGGCTTGTAAGTTTATTTAATGATCTCGGTGTTGGAGGAGTTGATTTGTCCTTGTCGGGAGATGCGCAAGCATCCTTCTCGGGGGATGCTAAAAAGTTACTGTCTTCATCTTCTTCCTCCTCTGGATTACGAATAACCTTTGCTGTTGCTGTTGCAGTAGAACCTGTATCAGGCGGAAACCCAATCGAAAAAATATACTGCTGGGATTCGGAGTGCGCCATCAACAAATTTCTCAAGCTTTCTAATGATCCTTCAGGAGCGGCGAGAATGCAACCTGGAGATAAAGCATACAATTTTGACCTTGTCTTAAACATTGAGTTTAGTTCTGCCAAAATTGATTGAACTCGCGATAACGTCTTATAACTTAAGGAACTCGCTTGGTAAGATCCGCCAAATGCAGAAAAATTTAGCATTTGAGATTGTGGTGAGGTAGAAGTTGGAGTCGTAAGCGTATCCGTTTTTGATTCAGGCAAACCTATCCAATCAAAAGGACAGAGCGGCAGTCTGCATGTGGGGCAATTGATAACAAGGGTATTCGTCCTGCTAAAAATGTCCGTACACGTCTTGCAGTATCCGTGCCCACATAAGCAAAAAATTTCGACAGGATCGCAGTAGCAAACTCCACAAATTGCTTCACCTGAAGCAGATTTCCGAAGACTTTCAATCACAAACTTGCTTCCTCCCTTGTCATTTACTCTTTCTAATTCGTTTGGATTTATTGTCATTCTTAGCCTTTCGCAGCCCATGAGCTTTTGAGCAAAAGTAGTTCCCGACGAAGGAGGGGCGAAATGGAGATCAAGATTTTTTTCGAGTTTGCTAAGTGTGCTACTATTGTTATTCATAAAGATCTGCTTTCTTGATAAAGCCAAATCAATGGAACACCCTTTTGCCCCTAAAGCGTCACAACCTAAAAGTATAGGCAAGTAATCGTTTTGTTTCAGAATGCCCTTGATTGGTACTTTCCCAGCAAGTTGTTGTTCAGCGAGACTCTTGACAACGGATAAAAACAAATTTTCTTGCCTTGAAATTTGAACCTTTTGAGTCTTTAGTATAACCTTGTGCAGGATGGCCTTGGGAAATACGAAAGGAACGACGCACCCCTCTCCATGAAGAAGACGCCATTTAAAGAGAAAATCAATGTCCCAGTTTTTACCATTGTACTTTTCGAAATAATCCCACCTTTCTCTTTCTCCGTCTAGTGGTCTGAAGAAGCTTGCGTAATGTAACAGAGTTTGAGGAGGCAAGAAGCACATTTGATCGGGCGTAACGTGAGACATCCACGTCCAGTCTGATTTAAATGAAGGTAAATTTAAAATGCTTGTTGACAGAACATCGTCGAACAAGATGCATCGAAAATGAATCCATTGCAATGGAATCACACATTGCGGAAAGCGCTCAATAATATCATTTACGTACATTCTTTTTATGCGATCGTCGCTTAAATTGAAAGAAAAAGACAATGTTGGTGAAGATTCTCGTATTTCATCAAGAATTTCTTCCCCGAATTTTTTCAGGAAAGGAAGCAAGTCGAAAGAAAGCAACAATGTCGTTCCCTCAATTCGTTCCCTTGTAATAAGCTCGAAATCATGTAATTCCTTCACAACAAGAACATCCACAGAATTTTCCAACTCTTCCTTCCATTTTAATAAAGACTCGTTTTTACAAACAATAAGACACGAAGACAAGGACAAGAAAGAAGCTGCTTCATGGCTTCGTTTTCTATTGCTGACAAAAGCCTCTGAGTCGTGAGCCCTAGAGTTCAGCATTGAAAAACATGCACTTATGGTTCTACGTCGTCCACTTCCTCGAGGACACAGAAGAAACCCCAACGTATCGGAAAACCTCTCAGTATACTCCGAGCGGGAGACTGTTTGAATTTTTGTGAGAGGTACGCTGCACAATGGATTCCTTTCCAAGCTCCAGGTCCTCGTATTGACAATGACGGAATCAGACACTTCAATCCATGGAACGTATGCGAGCGACCTTTGAGACTCCTTATATCCTGCTGTAATAATTGTGTTAAGCATTGATTCAGCTCCTTGTTTCTGCTCTTGAGAAAGTTTTCCAATGCCTCCTGTTCGTAAGGGTACATCACTCTTGTTCTGAGCAGCAGGTGGCCGTTGAGAAACCAAAATCTTTCCACCGCCTTCCTGTGCCTGTGCCTGCGTATCTATAATTAAAGATTTAACGACATTCAATGACATGTTTTTCGAAAGCAAATCGCTTGTTTCGACAACAATCTTGTTCTTTTCGGATAATGTAATGAACGTGTCCGAAAAAACTTGTTCGGCACACATCCTTTCCAAGGCTTGAATTCCTCTCTTGTCAAATGCCGCGTCAACTGCTGTTGTTCTAACGTAAACTCGTACCATGTCAGGAACTCCTTGTGAAAATCCATTGTAAAAAACAGGACGAAATACAACAAAAGAGGATCGAGTGTTTAAGTTATTAAACAGGAGATCATATGAATTATATAAATTGACAGAATTTGTTGGAATTGAAAAAGATTCATTTTTGTCGTCGCTTGCGGACCCACGCGACCCACGTGTAAAGATAATGTGTCCTAAAACTGAATGAGCGCCACATTCTTCCAAATTTGACAAGTCAGTAAATTCTGTATTTGAAATTACCGTGCAAAGATACCGTACGCTCTTTTCTGATACCTGTAGAATAGGATTCCCCATTTTTATTTGTTTATCGTGTTTTTTTTTATCAAAAAAATAAGAATAAATCCATTAATTGCAATTTAAACTTAAAATTTTTGTACCTACCTGAAAATGGGTTCTTGCTTTAGTAAACCTACAATAAAATATTCAGATGAGCCATTAAAGTATGATGATCATTGCCCAAAATGTAATCATCGATTAATTATTGCATCGCGTTTAACGGGTTACGAAAATTGGACTTTGTGTGCCCAATGTAATGTTGTTTTCCTTTCTACTTACCATCACTTTTAAGAATAAGAAAGAAGGAGATTGCAGTCAATACGTGCCACAATCCATGGTATAATTCAAACTTTGTTGATCCATACTCTGTTCCGGATGTAAAGAATAACGAAAGTGCAATTCCACCTATTATAATGGCGGAGATAAAAGTCGGGCTAGCTGTATTCTCTAAAGGAACATATAGAAATGCCAACAAGATGCTTACAGCTGTAGCTACAAAAATGTCAAAATATAACCAGGCTTTGTTATAAGCAAAGTAGTGGTGAATGGTTGAGACTGCAAACACAAAAAAAACAAGCGCTGCCCCCTTGTAATGACGCGATGCCATGTAAAGTGCAAGAATCAAATACGACAGATTTGATAATTCCATTATCATCATTTTAGATGGAGAAATGAAACCATTTTGAAGTGGTGGCTTCATTTTTTTTTCTTTTTTTTTATAAATATAATTTAAGAAGGAGTGTAAATTGTTTTTGTTTTCACTCTTTCCTTCCCCAAACCAAAATTACTTCTCATTGTAAAATCTCACAAACGCGCTAACAACAATCTCATATTCTTTTTCTTCATCAGTGTTGTAAGTATTTTTAAAAAATGTCGTATTAGTTAGTAAAGGACACAACAAACATGGCTTTATGTCATCAGGAGCATTTAAAAGAGTGTTGTGGTCGACGAGTAAGGAAATTTTCTCAGCATTTACCTTATTCGATTGAAGAAGCTTAAACCATTGCAGAGTATTGTCATAATCAAAAGTGTGAGTGTAGGAAAGGATGGGCAAACAGACAGTAGACGACGCTACAATGTCTGTCTTTATATCGTGTGTGCTTGAACGAATGGGTTTAAGAAAAAGTTTTGCATAATCGGGCTTGTATTCCAATTGAGGATACGACGGATTCTTCAAGATAAAAGTTTTGCTTGTCGCGTTCAGTATGCGAACCACATTGTAATGCTTTCCATACACATCTTCTGTGTTCGGATTCAAAAAAGGATTCATTTTTTGAATAATTCTGTTTGTTATTATAATAAAAAAAATAATAAAAAAAATAGAATGAATTCGACATGGTGCGGCGCCGTTGAAGGATGGAAGATAAAGTCAAGAGATGGAGGTACATATAAATTTAAAGAATTTTATGGATTCGGTGACGGACTCAAGATTCTTGTTCAAATGTACGACATTAATGAATCTGAATTTGTTTTAGTTACAAGCGCCCAAAGACACATACTGTTAACTATATAAGGCGACCTCTTCTACCTTTTATAACGACAAAGTCTTCTTCTTTCCTTGCTGGTTCTTGTAGTGGTGTATGTAATTTTTGAGAAAGAGAAGATAGTTCTACTTGAAGCTTTAAGACATTTTGAGTTTGCGCCTGCATTAAGGTTCGTAATTCCTTTGGCTTTGGTATGGGTGAATCAAGATCGAAATCATCACACGCTTCGACGTCTGCATTCTTCCATAAGTCCTTGTCCCTTGAATTTTTATGAGGCGCTCTAGAGCCTGCAAATTCGTCATCCATGTCCTTTGCCGAATACGTTTCCCTGTTTCTGTCTTGTAAAGCTTTTGAAACGGATTCACTGTCATACAGAAATTCACGCCTCTTCTGGTAGTTTCCCAATTTCAAACCCGATCGGGGTTCTTCGTCTGGTTTTGGATTTAAACGTTTTTGGGATTCTAGGAACTCCTTATATTCAATTTCCTGCTTTAGAAGATTTTCGCGGTGACGTTCGACTACAAAAAATTCGCTGGACGTTTTTTGCTTTTCGACTTTTTGAGGATCCACTGCTTCAGGCCATATTTTCTTCATTTCTTTCTTTATTTTATGGGGACAATTGTATTTTCAATCAGTAAGTATTACATTTTCAATTCATTATTCCCTAACACTCCCCTCCTCTCAGTCTCAAAACTAGGTGAAGCGTTGATTCCTTCTGAATATTGTAATCAGATAAGGTACGGTTGTCTTCAAGCTGCTTTCCAGCAAAAATCAAGCGTTGTTGATCGGGAGGAATTCCTTCTTTATCTTGAATCTTTTGCTTCACATTCTCAATGCTGTCAGATGGCTCAACATCGACAGTGATTGTCTTTCCCGTCAAGGTCTTTACAAAAATCTGCATTTTTATTTTATTAAATCATCCTTTTTTAAACAAAAAATAACAAATAGTACTTTTAAACGAGTCATTAAAATGAAGCCAGAAAAGACAATGAAATGGCTACAATTGATGTTTTCAAACATGATTTCAGTAAAGATTGATCATAGGGTCCCATCATTGCATGTGACAGCAATTGTTTCCGGACGAAATGGAAAAGTCTTGTTAATTCGATCAAATCGAGTGGGGTGCCCCGGACATACTAGAAGGCAGGGCTCTCGATACGAACTAGGACCCGCAACTCTTCATTCAGAAGTTGCCGCAGTAAGAGATTTAAAATCTACAAAATTGTTGAGGGATGCAAATATTTTTGTATGGAAATGGAAAGTTGATCGGAACATGATAATTAATTCACAAACTGTAGTGAAGAATTCAAGGCCGTGTGCGAACTGTGAGGTGATGTTAACAAGTTGCGCGAAAAAATATGGGATTAGGAAAATTTATTATTCTCTAGATTAAAACGTATTCTATCTTTGTCTCTTTCTCTCTCTCTTTCTGTCTCTCTCTCTCTGTCTTCCATCCATCGCTTTTTTTTCTTTTTTCTCAAGTCTTGTTAACGAGTCGCCGGCTGTTGCGCCTCAACGTGCAAATCAAACGTGTAAGGAAGAATTCCAGTAAAGGCTGCAAACGTGCCGCTATCAATGGTAAAAGGCGTTATTGTCAAGACATATTGGGTTTTAACCACCTTCATTATGCCAGGGTTTGTGGAAGACGTTATTGAAGCTGTGACTGTGGACGTCGTAAAGTCGTAGTGTCTGTTGCCCAAGGTAACAGTCACTGTTCCATCGGTTGCGGAGACATTAGGGCTCGATCCCGCGAATGTCGATCCTGTAAGAATCTTATAAGGGTCACTAACGCTTTCAAGCGTAATGTTTCCGCTCGCATCTACAGAAACAGACGCGTATGCGTTTCTGTGAACGTTCTTGAAAACCCTCGGGAACGACACGGAGTGAGCAATTAACATGAACAGCACAATCACTACAAGGACAAAGCTGACGACCGATAACGACGTTGCGATTTTTCCCATGGACGGAAGCGTCAGACCAAATGTTTCTGTACTCAATGCTTTAGGAGCTGCCATTTTTAAATTTGCTTTTTTATTATTATTGCCGCCGTAAAAATTAACGAAAGATTAATTCAACAAAAATCTTTTTTTTTATTTAAACGGCCTGGTATTCCACGACCCACTTGAAGGCGCCAACATCCGTAGCCGCAGTCGTGTGCGTGATTTGGAAGTAAAGAGTGCGCTTGACATCCGTGAAATTGACGTTGGCAGCGGGGGCCGGGTCACTGGCGACCGTAGCGCCAACCAGCGTCGCAGAGTACACAGCGCCCTTAGGGACATCCGTACCCCCGTCCAAAAGTTGATCCGTGATTGCGGCGACAATTTGAGCCCCGCCAGACGCCGTGCCCACCTTGTAACCAATGTCGCCGGTGGCAACCACAGCAGCAGTCGTGCAGACAAGAGTGATGGATTTAAGAAGGGTCATTTTCGGCTGCACCCACGTAACTTCGTTTGCCGTGTTAGTGCTTGCACCCACCTTGCCAACTCCAACTGTTATCTTCTCATTGCTGACGCCATCGACCTTAGTGTTGACAAATCCAGTCAAGACAATTGCGAGAAGTGCGAGCATCAAAACAAAGAGGACGCCCATTGGACCCGCCAGTTGTCTCGTAACATTGTTCGTAACTGATGTAACAGTGTCCATTTTTTTTTTAAAACTTTTGTTTTTTTTTATATGTATAATACAAAAGTAGTTGTGTAAACATTTTTTGGTGGTTGAGAATTGAGAAAAAAATGGTGACATTTGCAGTTTCATCAACTCAGTTTTTGTGTGCGAGTATTTTAATTTTTGGTGTCGGATTCACCTTGATTAAATACAGCAGGGACGGAGACAATGAAAATAGGATTAAGAATTTAAAGACTGCGTATGCAGACGAAAAGAAAACAACGGAAAAGGAAGCTTGGGATCACCTTAGAAATTTAGCAAATTATCCTCTTGTCGAAGTTACGTGGAATGTGTTTATGTTTATTGCAATTGTGTCGACAATGTCATTTCTCGGTCTTGCCGGGAAAATGATCAGTGAGTTCCCTTCTTCTTTTAACCCTAACCTTTCTGGTCCTCTTAATCCTACTAACAACAAAACGTGGATTGGAGCAATCTCACTCTTGTTTGGTCTCATTGTATTTTCGCTTCAAGATCTTGTGCATAAGTGGCGAAACGCGCATAGACGCCACCCTCTAGTAAAGGAAATGAATGATGTAATGGATCGTTTGCAATATCAATATGCCAATCCGCTTCAACACAACACCAACAACAACCACAACACTAATACTTGACTTGAGTCGAGGCCTGCTTTGAAACAGACCTCATGGCGTCCTTCTGAGCTTCGTCCAAATCGGCTTGCAAAGCCTCAATTTCCTTCCCAGTTGTTTCCACGATATCTTCATCGGTCTGCAACATTCTGGCAACGTTTAAATAGGCTTGTGCGTAATTGGCATGGGCGAGACGAATTACTGAGTTTGAGTCTTGCTTCGAATCTTCTAGCAATTGAAGGCATGAGCGAAGAATTTCCTTTAATTTTGTGCGAGCAAATTTAGACGCTGTCTTTTTTTTAGAAGGCATCATTGCGCACATAAAGAGGACAAAAACGAATAAAAAAATTGCAACGTACAAGGATATTTTTTGCATTTGCGTTTGTTCCCCATCAAGTATCCATAAAAAAGGATTCATTGTTTATTTTCTTTATTCCTTTCTTTATTCAAAGAAATTCAAGGAGAGAACGAGAAACAAGCTCGTCTATTCTTACGTCTTTTGTGTGAAATTTTGCCAATAAAGAGCAAAGATTCGTCAAGATTTTTTCGCGATGCGATGCGGTTTTTTCTTCAGAAACAGCCTTGTCTAGTAAATACATTGGATGATTTAAAAACGAAGTGAAAATGCAGCAATTTGAAGTTTTTAGAGCAAGTCTTTCGTATTTTACTAATTCTTCAACAGATGCCGAGTTTGACAGGCATCGAATCCATCGTTGACTTGTGTATAATGTATACTCGTGAATTTTAGAAACAAGACTACAGCATGCCGCAGCCAAAACCATTTCGTTTTTCACTTCAACATCGACCAAATCACGGACATGCTCCCAAAACAAAATGGAGTCAATGATTGTTAAAGGTAAGAGAGAAAGAGATTTTTGAAGTGATAAAATCCATTCTGTGATTGCTAATCTTAAAACACCACGAGTTGTGCACGATTCGTAAATGTCATTTTCAATTTGAGGTCGCGGAGAACACAATTCTTCTTTTTTTGTATCTATTCCTTCTTCTGATTCTGATTCTGATTCTAATTCAAAGTACTTTTTGCATAAAAAAAGTACATTTTCTTTAGGAATTAAAACGGGAACGTTCTTTTCTTTACATTTATTTGCTTCTTTATCCCCCCCTTCATTAATTATTATTGTTTTCTTTTTTAACCCCAAAAGAACATGATCTTTTTGCTGCGTCTTTTCTACTTTTATCTTTTCACTTTCAACTGTTTTCCAAAACGGATTTAGCAAAACGTTCTTAGTGTTGCCTCTCAATTTGGGTTCTAAAGCAAGAAGTGGAAGGATTGAACGTAGTAAGTCTGGATGCATTATAATTCGTCTTTTTGAACATTCCAAAAGAAGAGAGTCAAGAACGTCTTCGGTGTTTGTTGACAATAGAGTTGTAGATTGAGCAATTAATTTCCATCGAGATTTAGATGTCCTCGTCTCTCGACCTATACCCCAAGAGTCTGAAGTTGTTTCCTCGCTAGGCTTACCTAAAGATGTAAAGATCAGTTTTAGCATGTCCTCTTCGTCCTTTCCTTGAAAGAAATATCGAGCTGCAAAAATGCTGAGAATCGTGACGCCTAAGGACCAACAATCAACTGAAGAGTCATAGGACAGTTCTCGTGAGTTTTTCCGGCCTTCAACTGCGTATGCACAAAGCTCTGGAGCTCGAGTCCACAACGTGCATACTCCACTCGAAAAATGAGGCGACACAAACTTGCATTCGAATCGAGACATTCCTAGATCGCCTAACACCACATTGTCGCCCTCGTCCAGAAAAACATTTTCAAGCTTGATGTCTCTGTGAAGAAACCCGTTAACGTGCATGTGATTTACTGCATGAATAAGCTGAAAACTCCACTCCATTTTCTGTTGCAGACTTGAAGATGCGGATTTTAGACGCTCATGCAAATTGCATCTCATTCGTTTGCTTGAAAAATGCAGGCGGTTTTTTTCGTCGACAAACACGATACGAGGTTTTAAGACGTTTTCGTGGTGCGGAAGAGAACACAATGGAATAATTTCTCGAAGCACTGTTTGTGAAAAAAAGATTCCATCCTTTCCCAAAAACGTTTTAAAAGCGCTTTCATTTTTATCAGCAAGACCGTTTAAAAAGGTGGATCCTGTTCGAACTATTCCATATGTTCCTTTACCAAGAGTCGAATTTTTGCTTGTGTTGATCAAAATAGAAAGTTTATTATTTAACCTATCTGGTTCAAGAGCACAAATTACATCATCGTTCCCCTTTTCACCACCTGAATCATCCTCTACAACGTCTCTTAATTTTTTTTTTGTAGGAGCGCAACGAAATGAACGAGTCGCTTCGTCCGGTTCCATTACAATCTTTTTACTTCTTTTACTTTATTTTAATTAAAATTAAAAACAACAACAAAAAAGAGAATGGAATTTTTGACTCGAACTGTGTTTGCCGTGCCCATGGCAGGAGCAGCTTTACTCCTTGGAGTATGGGGAAATGTTTGGACTTTTTCTTTGCTTCTAGCTACATCAATTGCTGCAAGCGGATATGAGGTTTGTTCTCTTTACAATAAACGTCTTCAAGTCCTTAGCTTGAATACGAATCAACCCATAAATCAATCCAATATGCTTGTCTGCATCTTGGTGATACTAATGTATTCTTCAGTATTTGCAAAGTCCGTTTTTTATTTGAGAAATTTTAACTTAATTCTCTTTCTCTTTCTCGTCGTCTGGGCAACGGACATTAGCGCTCTCCTCATAGGAACACTTTCAAAAATTATAAAAGTTGGAGTAGGCGGACCTCGACTTCTTCGTTTTATAAGTGAACACAAGACTATATCGGGATGCATCGGAGGAGTATGTGGTGGAACTTTGTTCGGGCTTCTTCATCATGCATGGCTTAACCCAAATCAAGATTCTATTGCATCATTTGAAGCCCTCAAGCTTAGTGTAATTACGTCATGTGCTGCGGTCATGGGAGATTTACTTGAATCTGCATTCAAGAGGTCATGTCAAACAAAAGACAGTGACGTGTTCATAAAAATTCCTGGACATGGAGGTTTTCTTGATCGATTAGACAGTATTTTGTGCGCAGCACCGGTGTGCGCGGTGTCGCACTATGTTAGTTTAAAATTTACAAAATAATTTAGAAGGTTAGAAATAATGCAAGGTGAGAACAGAACAACGTAAAATATAAATAGAAAATGGAAAAGGTCTTTGAATTCGTTGAAAAAATGTGTTGGAAATATTGTATTGATGAAAGTCACAACGTTACTCATTCTCTGGACTGTGTACAATTCGCAAATGTTCTTATTGATGCTCAAACTGAAACAGTGTCAAATGATGAAAAAACTGTTATTTTGTTCGCAGCCGCTGTTCACGACACGGTTGATAAAAAATATACGCAATCATCTTTAGCAGTTAAAGAAGTTATAGATTTTTTTGAATCCATTGACGTTGCTAAAGATTTGATTAACGCCATAGTTAATATTATAACAACAATGTCGTATAGTTATTTGATTGACCGACAGAAAAACGGACTATCTTTTCCTGACCATGGCAAATGGAAAAATGCATACCACATTGTTCGACATGCCGATCTCTTGTGTTCTTTCCGCGTAAAACGATGTTTGCAATATCAAAAGCACTTAACTCCAGATATTGCAGATCAAGATGCGATGGAAAAGGTTAGACACCTTTTTCAGGTCAGGGTGTTTGCCTACAGGGTAAACGGGTGGTTAACTTTAGACAAGGCTGTCGAACTTTCAATTGAATTAGAAGAGGAAGCGAAAAAGGATCTTCTAAAGCTAATGTAATTGCAAATATAATTCAAATAACGCGTTTGCTAAAGAAGGAGTGTCCGCTGCGTACGTCACTCCCCCAATAACTGCGGCAAAATCGTCAGTGGAATTCTTAATCTCTATGATCCAATCAAGAGCTTGGTCACACTTTATGTGCGCATCCTCGAGAGCATTCTGCCTGCTCTCGTCTGGACGTCCAGCTTTAAAAACACCATGAAGGACTTCGAATTCGAACGACAGCGCTTGAACCGATATAGGATCAAAGTCCGTTTTTGAGTAACGCTTTTTCTCTTGCTCTTGATCTAGTTTGTAATCGCCTTGCAAATGCTCCTTGTTCTCTTCCTCCTTTTTTTCCATTCTATCCTTCTCTTTTTTTGGAAGAATTGATTCGACAATTGATGCAGCAATTAAGGAATCCGAAAATGCCCGAACGAGCGAAAACATATTTGATCCTTTGCAATCAATATTGTTTTCATTTAAGTATATTCTGAGTTTTTGACTATCTGGCTCTTCATTTGAAGTAACTTGACAAAATAAATCATTATTGCTTGTCTTAAGCTCACGAAAAAAAGAAAGAATAGCTTCCATTCTGTTTTTTATAGTTGTAATCAAACTTTTTTGTTTTTCTAATAAATTGATTTAAAATTATAATTTTTTGGATAAAAAAAAACAATAAATGGACATGTTTTCTCAGGTACTCTTGCAAACAATTCAAGTGCAATTGCAGTTGGTAGATGAGCTCATCAAGCTTCTTGAAATAAGAATTGACCAAATTCAAAAAAAACTTGATCTCGATCGGACTACAAAGGAAATTGAAATGGAAAAATTATATGAAAGACGTCTTGAAAAAGAAACGTCTTGGTAAATGTTGTTTTTAATAAATAAAAAAGAAATAATTTCTAGAAAAATGCCGCACCAATTTTTCGGTTCCAGATCGGGCTCAATGTCGAAATCAATGTCAAAGTCCAACCAAAAGGGTAAGTGCCCGAAGGGCAAGACCCGCGATCGCGAGACTAAGCGCTGCCGCGAGAAGAAGAGGACGGGCGCCAGTGGGCCGCGCGGCCCGTACAAGCCCCGCGGGCCTTTGACCAAGGCGAGATCCCCGTGCCCCGAGGGAAAGACCCGCGATCGTGAAACCAAGCGCTGCCGCGAGAAGATGAAGACGGGTGCCAGCGGGCCGCGCGGGCCGTACAAGCCTCGCTCATATTCAAAGTCTAGGTCACCGCGTAAGTGCCCCGAGGGAAAGACCCGCGATCGTGACACCAAGCGCTGCCGGGCAAAGTACCAGACGGGTGTTCTCCCTAGAACGCCGTGCAGCCCGGGCAAGGTTCGCGACACAGAGTCCAAACGCTGCCGCTCGCCGCGCAAGCCGGGCCCGAGGAAGCACTCCGCTTCGCGCTCGTCACAGCGGTCTCGCCATGGCACCCCGTCGTCCTACTATGAAGGGGCCTACGATAATATGTTTGATTCACCCGACGACGATCCATACTATGCATCGTATTAAATGTTTTCATAAGATTATTATTTTATTTAAAAAAAAGTATCTTGTAAAATGTACGTTCAATATAAATAAAAAGAGAATAATCTTACCCTTCCTTAAAAAAATGCCGCACTTATTTTTCGGTTCCAGATCGGGCTCAAAGTCAAAGTCAATGTCAATGTCTAACCACAATAAGTACAATAAGTGCCCCGAGGGCAAGACGCGCGACCGCGCGACCAAGCGTTGCCGCGCGAAGTACCAGACGGGCATCCTGCCTAGAACGCCGTGCAGCCCCGGCAAGGTCCGCGACTCAGAGACCAAGCGCTGCCGCGATCGCCTGAACAAGGCGAAATCTCCGTGCCCTTCGGGCAAGACCCGCGATGCCTCAACGGGACGCTGCCGCGAGAAGTACCAGACCGGCATCCTGCCCAGAACGCCGTGCAGCCCGGGCAAGGTCCGTGACCCGAAGACGAAGCACTGCCGCGAGCGCTTGAACAAGGCGAAATCCCCGTGCCCTCCCGGCAAGACCCGCGATGCCTCAACGGGACGGTGCCGCGAAAAGTACCAGACGGGCATACTTCCTAGAACGCCTTGCAGCCCGGGCAAGGTCCGCGACACGAAGACCAAGCACTGCCGCTCGCCGCGCAAGCCGGGCCCCAAGAAAGCGGTTTCACGTACGCGCTCCAGGGGCTCGCGCTCTTCTTCAAGGAGCTCGCGCTCTGGTTCCAGCTCGCGGACAATAAGCATGGGATATTAAATTATGGATGAAACGATAGAGTGTATTAAGTGTTAAAAATAGTGTATTGAACATTGAACCGAAGTGAACCTTTATTTTTTTCCCATCCCACATCACCAAACGATACAAGCTACAATGTCACATGCGGCATTTGCGAAGCAAAGTCGCATGAAAATCCCAAACACTCCCCCCCTAATTCTGATTTAGTGTCACGAGACGCCGACTGACACGTATCAATCAAGTTCTTGTAGATTTGTAGTGCCTCTGCCTGATTCGCTTGGCTCTGATTTACATACACCATTCTCTGCAAGTCGTTGCAGATATTCAAGTACATTTCAAGAAGACTGCGTTGCCGAAACATTTTCTCGTGCTTTTCATCTTCTTGCAAAACACGTGACTTTGCTTGCTCCTCCGTGACTTGACCCCGTAAAAACATGAGGCGAATGCGAAGCAAAGACTCCTGGTACTGAAATTCTGTTTCAAAAGCGCTTAAACGTTTTCTCAATAAAAATCGTGCAGAAATTGGCTCCTTCCAAACTGCTCTTAAAAGGTCCTGATTCATTTCAGGGCTCGAAACAACAGAACTCGGAATTGCGTCGGTAAAGGGGTCGGTGTTGCATTGTTCCGAATTTCTGGAAATAGCAAGAGTTGCAACATTTGTTGAAAAGGCGGTGGTCAAGTCATAATGATGATTTGAGCTGCTTGTCAAGACTCGGTTTGTTTCCCAATCAAAATGCGTTCTGCAATTCGTGCAAAACATGTGATTACAACCCTCAATACGGAAGATTTGCGCGCGGCAACGCGGACATGATTTTGCTTCTTGCGCAATTGACGTAATGGATGCGAGAAGAAGAGGGTCGCACACATGCTTTGCTTTATTGTTGTTGTTGTTAGATGAATGGTAAATGCTTTTTTTTTGAGGTTCAGCCGTATCTGGCAGTAGGGTACAAACAAACTCTCTGCATTTTGTGCAAACCTCCTTCTTACACGTTCCGCAGTGTGTATTGCCTACAAATCCCCGACACTCTGATCCCGGACAAGCAAAGATTGGGTTTGTCGTAGAGCTGTTTAAAAACATTTTTGGCTTTTCGGGAAAGAGTACGCGTTCGCCAAATCTGAGCCTTTTCTTGAGCTTTGCAACTGTGTCTTCCCAATCCAAAAAGGGTTGCGTAGATGCTAACAGAGAGAATTCGCGCTCCCATAAAAGTTTTTCGTGATACGCCTTAAACAAGATAGAAATGTTAAACTTTTTGCAAAATTGTTTTGTATAATGCGTCTTACATTTCATGCACGACGGTAAAGCGTACGTCAAGCAGCAGTCTCTGCATGCTTCAAACCCACACTGGCATTTAATTAATTTTAGCTGTTCATTGTTGGTGTACACCGTTAAACATACAGTACATTCTGCGTTCATTTTCTTTAATGATGCATTAAAATAAATATAAAAAAATATATAATTTTTTTTTGGTTATCGACGTAATTTTTGAAAGATATAGATAGAAAAGAAAAAAACAAAAAGACATTTTAAGCTTCGTTTGGAAATGGGTAGCAAGAGTGGTAAAAGCAGCAAGACGAAAACTGACAAGGATGCGTCAAAGGTAAACAAGACTTCCGGTAAAACCACAAAGGCTGCTAATAAGTCAACGAAAACCACTCAGAAAAATAATAAGAAGAGCGGTCAAGCTGCAAAGAAGAACGATAAGACCTCAAAGACGTCGAAAAAGTCTGGCAAGACTTCAAAAAAGACAAACTCATCCGGGAAAAAGGTCGCAAAGGCTGATAAATCTGACAAGAAAAGTGCTTCAAAAAAGAGCTCAAAGTCGGTGAGCTACGAGTCGAAAAAGACTACGAAGGTTTCTGGAGGAAGCGTAAAGAAGGCGACCAAGTCGAGTGGAAATGCGACAAAGAAGTCGGCATCAAAGCAACGATACGTAGGGTGGCTTTGGTTCTTGTGGACAATCTTGATCCTTGGTGCCATTTACTTAATTGTTACTAATTTGAGGAGTTAAAAAAGAAAGAGGTAAATAAAAAAAGTTATTATTATTATATGCAATTATTTGGGTTAGGAAGGAAGAAAAACGCCAAGAAATAAAAAAAAGGATTTACTTTGCTTTAATCAAAAAAATAGCCCGCCATGGAAGCCTACATGATTGATTACGTCTGCTCGTCAAAAGGAGTTTTGGTCCTGCCATTTGCACCTGCAGTCATCTTGGCTCTGCCATTTGGGAAAAACCTTCCACTCTTTGGATTTGCATGGGCAACTGTTCTTCTTATCTTTATTATTTTGGCAGTAACTCCTTGCGCAACCGACTTGAATTGTACACGCGTTGCAAAAGCTCCAGTTACGTTAAGCAGTCCGGCTCTCGCAATCGATACGATTGCTTCAACGGGAAGCGGCGCGGCGAAGAGAGTCACGTACACTGGAGCTTCCGGTTATTCTGCAGGCATTGTTAGGGGGACGCAGATAACAGTAACGGGAGCAACGTATGCTGGATTCAACGGAACGTTTGAAGTAACAGGCGTAACTGCGACAACAATCGAGGTCAGAAGTTCCGTAGTTTACGCGACAGAAACCGCGTCTCCTGCGCGCATTTCCAGTTACGTAAATTACGACGCATTGAGGGATCAGTCAAAAGCATTTACAAAGGCACTTCTTATTTATTACTTGCTGTTCTTGTTTTTCGCGGTTTGGGGAAGACTTTTCTTATGCAAGACGCCTGGCTCAAAGGGATATATCGGCGGTGTTGCTGCAGGACTTAATAAGACTTATGAAATTCCTAATTCAGCCCAGCCGGACACCAGAGCTGCTGAAAAAGACCTCGCAGAGGCCCAGCAAAGGGAAGTAGATAATCAAGCAGAAATAATGAGAGATGCTCGAAAACAAGTCGAGGCAGCCCAGGCAAGAGCCAGAGCTTTAGTAAAGGGTAATACAGCTTCGTCTTCGTCGGCTACCGGAATGACAAAAGGTCCGACAAGTCTTCTTGAAGGCCTTCTCGGAAATGGCGGAAAAGACTGAATCAATAATGTAGGTAACTTAAAATATTGCAAAAATAGTTTTTTTTCCTTTCCTCTTCTACCCTCGCCTCTCCTAACCCTCCTCACTTTGTAATTAAATATGTAAAACTCGTCGAAGCTCTGCTGGTTTCATGTTTTTGAATTCAAATGCAATTCGAGCGCTGCACAAATCAAGAAGTTTTTGTGCGTGCAATAAATTTGCCGCCTCAAAAAGTCTCCATAATTGAATTCTTTCTTGGTTATCCTCCTTTAGTCGAGCAATTCTATCAATCCACATTGCGTGAGTCCTTAATTTGTTACCCAAGGCATTTGTAAAGTGAAGAACAAAGGATGCTTCATATGGAAGAGGTTTAGGAATATCAACATCGTCGCAATCAATAATTGAATAATACTGAACAACGAGTTCCAGCGAGTCTTGATCAATATCTATATCAATTGTTGATTCTGCTTCATACGAAAGTCCATTAAATATGCCCCATTTCCTCGAAATTATCTCAGACACACGAATAGGTTTTGCCGATTCATTAAAACTTGACTTAAAGTACATTCTGTTCGTTCGTTCGCGATTTGTAGTTTTAAAAAAATTAATTAATTAATGTTTTTTAATAAAATAAATGTCTCTTTTTACCTGGATTGGAGCTGCCGTGGGATTTAACTTGGCACATTTTAAATTCATTTCGTTTGATTTTTTAACTGAATACAATTACATTCGTGCACTAGTGTCTCAAGATGCATTTCGTATTCCATTAAATAGTTTTGCATGTACAGTATCAGGAGCTCTGTTAGGTCTTTTAACGCACATGACATGGGACGTATCAATTCCTAGCCTTGTTGTGTTTTTGACATTATCTATTGTAACTTCAAAACAATGTACAAAACTATTTTCTTCTGTATGTGTGGCACCCACACAAAAAACACCAATTACAAAAGAAGAAGACGAAAAGAATGAGAAACAACAAAAAGAAGGAGAAGGAGAAGGAGAAGAAGAAAAACGGAAGGAATTGGAATTGTTGGGAGAAAAAGACAGAGAATATTTTGATACGGACTTGAAATTGTCGGTAGAAAGAGAAAGAGAGAGAAGGGAGCAAGAAGACAGAGAAAGCAGAGAGAGAAGGGAACAAGAAGATAGAGAAAGAGAAAGAGAAAGAGAAAGAAAGGAACGGGAAGACAGAGAAGACAGAGAAGACGTAGAAAGAGAAAGTGAGGAAAGTGAAGAATTTCAGGATGAAATTGCAACTAACAAGGGAGTCATTTGCTCTCAAAGAAAAAGACACTCTAATCATTAATATACTTATATTGTATCTTTATTAAGAGACTGTAATGATAATCACCACCCAAGTCAGCAACAACAATCTCAGTATCGATTGGATTAAAGCTGACATCAGATTCAGTTCGTTTTCTTAGCGATTCTAGAGTTGGGCAATGAGGTCCAAAGCCTTCGTCCATGTCAGCTCTATACCTCCAACTCTTCCAATTTTGCTGTAGAAAATAGTGTACACCTTCAAGCGATTTATAAAGTTGAATATCATAATCACTTCCGTCCCACGTCGTTTCACTAAGCGTTAAAAGCCAAACCGACGACATTCTAACTTTTTTTTCCTCTACATAGTTTAATAAGTCAGTAGTGATTAATATTGTTTTCAACTTACTTAAATACTGCTGTTTTTTCCAAAAAAATGACATAAAAATAATAATGGTATTCTTTCAATTCTAAATAAAGAAAAAGTAGTAAATAAAAAAATGGATTCCATCTTAATACCCAATGACAAGCGCTTTGTCTTGTTTCCAATCAAACATGAAAGAGTGTGGGAAATGTACAAGAAGGCTGAAGCCAGCTTTTGGACTGCAGAAGAAATTGATTTGGCCAATGACCAGAAAGATTGGGAAACAAAGCTCACGTCAGACGAGCGCCACTTTGTTAGCCGAGTTCTTGCCTTTTTCGCAGCATCAGATGGAATTGTAAATGAGAATCTTGCCGTCAACTTCTCCAACGAGGTGCAGATTCCTGAAGCAAGGTGCTTTTATGGGTTTCAGATTGCCATGGAGAATGTGCACGCCGAAGTGTACTCTTTATTGATTGACACGTACATTAAAGATCCGGAACAAAAGAAGGGATTGTTTAATGCAATGGAGACGATCCCCGCGGTCATGAAAAAGGCGCATTGGGCTTTGAGATGGTTGGACAAGAACAATGCGTCCTTTGCAGAACGCATTGTTGCTTTTGCGGCGGTCGAAGGCATCTTTTTTTCAGCATCCTTCTGCGCTATCTTTTGGCTTAAGAAACGAGGCTTGATGCCCGGCTTAAGTTTTTCAAACGAGCTTATTTCTAGGGACGAAGGATTGCATTGCGACTTTGCTTGCTTAATATATTCCATGCTAGAAACCAAGCTGAGTGAATCAAGACTTCGCGAAATCATCATGAATGCAGTGGAATGTGAGCGCGAATTTGTTACGGATGCGCTTCCGTTTCGTTTGATAGGCATGAACTCCGATCAAATGTGCGCGTACGTCGAGTTTTGCGCGGACCGCTTGCTCGTTGCGCTTGGATCTTCAAAGGCGTACAACAGTCCGAACCCGTTTGAATGGATGGAAATGATTTCGCTACAAGGCAAGACGAATTTCTTTGAGAAAAGGGTGGGGGAGTATTCAAAGGCAAAGGTGGGGTCGACAAGTTTAGGGGAGGAGAAGGAGAAAGAGAATTCCTTTAGTTTGGATGCGGACTTTTAAATGCTTCAATATGCTTTACCTCATCTATTGTCCCCCTCTTTCTTTCTTACTATAATGTTTGAAAAATTAATGTTTATCGCTTTCGCTTTCGCTACCTGAGTCATCGTCTACTCTCCTACTCCTGCTCCTACTCTTGCTCCTACTCCTGCTCTTACTTTTACTTTTACTTTTGCTTCTACTTGTGCTAGAGGACTTTTTCTTTAACCCCTCCTTCTTTTTTTTCTCTCTTAATGTCCTTCTTTCATACTTTCGATGCTCTCGTTTTATAATTCTTTCTTCTTCTAAAGTGAAAACGTCGTCTTTCGTCCTCGCGTTATCTCGAGACATGAGAGTATCTATGTAAATGCGACGTTCCTTCTTTTTCTTGAGTCTCAGCTTACGTTCCTCCGTCGTCTCAGGAACTATTTCTTTTTCTTTTTTAGGTTCTAGTTCAGATCGTCTCTTTACCCTTTCCAATTTATTGCGTACACATTCTGATCCCTTACCCAGAACTTCTTCTGGAGTATTTTTTGAGTTTGCTATGGGTCGGAAAGACACAAGGCGAGTTTCCGCCGTATTGAATTGATCGAAAATGTTGCAGATAAGAGTCACTCTCTTGTTTTCATACTCATGTTTTTCTCTTAAGTGTTTTATCGGATCCAAAAATTTATTCAAGTTCATAAAGAAATGAATAAAAATTACCATTGGCAATGGTTTATTAATATTTTTGCCTTCTTGAGATCCCAACGCCTTTAATTCATACGAAGCATTTTTTATTACATCGTATTCCCGTTTGCCTTGTTTTAAGACAAGATCGTTCAGGGATCCTACGCAACCAATGCCAGTGTTGTTGTGAATTGCGTGATCGCCCTTACTCACAGGAATCATATTACTTTCAGGTGAATTGTATGCATTATCGAAAGATCCTTCTAAAAAGATTTTTCCCCAAAATGGGGAGTCTAATGTTACAGAAAAGCAAAATGGCACTTCGTTGTATGCAATGTGCTGCCTCGTGACAAATAAACGCCCGGCACTCACACCGCGTAACTTTTCGTCTCCATGTTCGCCAATTGCGAACAATAAAGAAAAGAATTTGGAAACAAACGGTTTTTCTGATATGTTTGCCTTTAGATCAACATTAAGTAGTTTAATCTTTCCCTTGTGATTAACAGGCTCGCGTTTTTTCAAAAATGTTTTTGTCAAGTCGCTTATTCTCTTTGCAGTCTCGTATGCAAGGTTTTGTAAATCAATCTCAACTTCAAAATTTTCTTCAAGCCCCTGAGGCAACAATTTTTCAGATTTTAATGTTTGAAAAAGCTCCTGACTTTCTTCATCTGTTAGTTTTGCATAATTTTGCGTCAAAATATCTTCCTCTTCTGCGCTAAGCTTCTGAAATTTTTTTTTCATTAATTTTTGCAACCTTTTAAACAGACTTGTGCTCAAGTCGTCAAAATCAAGTGACTTTGAGCCATCCTCCTCTTCAATTAACAAATTGTTCTTTTCAAAAAAGTTTCTGAGCGAATCGAAATCCTTTTGAGGAAGATTTTCGATATCGTTCAAAAGTTTTTGTACTTCCATTTGTTTTTTTTATCTATTTTATTGTGTATTCATATTTATTTCCATTATCAAGAACTAAAAAAAAAAATAAAAATAACGAGAATGGAGGTGTTTGTAATTTCAATGAATGATGAGAGATTTTCCGCCGCTGAAAAGAATTTAGTTGGATCTGGCTTTTTGAAAGCTCAACTTGTACGATTTCCTGCGACGGTGGGTGCAACTGTTGATTTAAATGATAGTGCTATAGTCTCTCCAGAAACAAAGAACCATGTTTTGGGCTTGTCCCTATCTCCAAATTCAAATTTAAATGGTCGATTTATCCCGTCAAGAGGAGCATTAGGTTGCTATTTATCCCATTATAAATTATGGAAACAAATTGCAGCTGAAGGAAACGATGCAATCATTGCAGAAGACGATATTGTGTTTCGAATTCCAAATGCAAGCCAAGAAATTCAAAAGAAGTGGGATGCAGGCAAGAAACTAGGTCTTGATTTGCTCTTGTTAGGAAGTAGTAAATTGCCCTTGTTGCCTTCGACTGAACCCGGATTGTATCACGTTATGGATCACTTTTTTGGAACAGAAGGGTATGTTTTGAGTCCTGAAGGCGCAAAACGTTTGTTAGATTCTGCATTGCCCATCAAAGTACAGGTCGACGCGTACATTGGGTCCTTTGCTTCCTCCAAAAAGCTAAAGATTGGTGCTGTAAAACCATCCATTTCAGGACAGAACCATATGCTTGTATCTACAGTTCAGCCTCAGACTCTAAAAAGGCAAACCTTGCATTCAATAAGAAAACATTGGCTTCCTTTAATTCTAGTTTTGATTTTAGTCCTTGCGCTTGTTGCGTTTGTAGTTTTTAACAAGTTAAAAAATAACAGTCAAAGTCAGTTGCCTTTGGTTGTTGGAATTGATACAAATCTGGCCAAGTAGAAAAAAAACAAATGGGTTCCACTTCGGGCAAGTCCACGAAAAGTGGCAAGACTGACAAGGCGTCAAAGCAGACGAAAACTCAAAATAAGACCAATACCAAAAACAGTCAAAAGTCCACCAAACAGGATGCTAAATCATCAAAAACTCAGTCCAAGAATGACTCAAAGACGACAAAGAACAGCACAAAGACGTCTAAGAAATCTTCAAACAAGGGAGCGTCAAAGACGTCGAAAAAGAGCACGAATCAAGCCAAAAAGAATACCAAAACGGTGAGTGGGAAGATGGTAAAGAAATCCAGCACAAAGGCTGCAAATAGTTCAAAGAAAAACTCAAAAAAGAGTGGTACAAATGCATTGAAATCAATCAAAAAAAGCGGAAAGATTTCGAACAAATCTAGTTCCAGTCCTCTTGTATTCTTAACGTGGATTCTTGCAGCCGGCGCTTTTCTCCTCCTCGCTATTTTTGTTTATAATCAATTTTATCCTCCGTCTTCATCTTCTTCATCTTCTTCTTCTTTTTTAAACAGTTCTAATAAAGAGGGATATAACTTTTAGCTTTCTTTTGCAATTAAAACATAACATAATAAATTTTCTTGTTCTTCACTCACTCTCTAATTCCCTTTATTACGCTTACGGTTAGTTAACTAACTAACTGTCACCAAACATGTTGCCTTAAAAGAACCGTCAGTTGTTGTCACTTGCACTGTGGTGGATCCTCTTGCTTTAGCAGTAAGCACACCCGTATTCGAAATTGTTGCTATATTTGTTCTTGTGCTCAACCAGCTCAAAGTCCTTATAGATGCGGTTGCCGGTGAAATTGTTGCAACAAAATTATATATTTTTGATGCTGTCATGCTTAATGTGACCGTTGAAGCGTTTAATGAAACCCCAGTAACTCGCGTGCTCACAAGAACAGTAACATTTGCATAAATTGAAGTATTACCAATGGAAGTGGAGCGAACTTGCGCAGAACCATTTCCTATACCTGAAATCAAGCCAGATGAGTTGACAGTAGCAATTAAAGGATTGCTCGAAGTCCACGTTATTGAAGTAGCGCTTGCACTTATCGGAAAAACAGTCACTGTCGCTTGTACCGTTTCGCCAACTTTTACAACTGCGTTTACCGGGAGTATGGACAATGATGTTACAGGAATATCGGTATTTAAGACTGGCGCGAGAGCACCTCCGATAATGCTTCCTAATCCAGTGCAATTATCAAATCCTCGTTTTGCAGGAAATGCCCCATTCGACCCAGAAAGAATGTCATGAAAACATGCGGATTGTGTCGCAGAATACATTCTGGGATTCGCAAACGCTTTAGGAAGAATACACGCAAGAAATCCCGCCATTGTCGGAGCGGATACGCTCGTTCCGCCGTAAATAACATAACCACCCTTTACGTAGAAAATCACTCCAGTATTGGGATCTGCATTCAAAGCAATGTCTGGTGTGTAGCGAAAGGTACCCGAAAAAGCTGATTGATACGCAGGCTTTGAAAAATATTTGCTAATTCCACCGCCACTACCCGACCAAGCAGTTTCAATTGTATTTAGAGAATATGTGTTTGCTGTACTCACCAAATGACTTCCTCCAACAGCGATTACATTAGGAGAACTTGAAGGAAAGTCTACGTTGTTTCCTCTGAGACCGTCACTTGAACCATAATCTCCACTCGCCACGCATATGTTAATTCCGCGAAGTACAGCCTGTTTAAATAAAGCATCAATTGTTGACAAGTTTGTATAATAAACCTCTGGTGCTCCCCATGAAATTGAAATAATTGACGGCGTGAGGCTTTGTAAATTTAAAAGCACCGGTACATTTAAAGCTTCGTTAATGACTGTGGGAAATGCAGACAAGGAGTTTACGGCAATGTAAAGAATAATTGTCAAATTTGAAGATGGGCAGCAACCGCCGATTGTTTCAACATCCAATGTATTTTCTTCTGTGGATCCATCTGTGGCTCCGGGATTATTAACAGCGTTTCCAATTGTTTTAATAATTACAGTAGGCATATTTTCAGGGTCAATGCCCAAGTAAGACCAATACGCTTGAACATCTCCATTTGTCAAGACTCCATTAGCGTCTACAGATCCAACAAGCCCACCGCCGAACGAAATAACTCCGACTACAACTTGAGATGCTGCTGGAACCGGAATATTGTAAAGAGATACAAGCTCTGAGACTTTAAACCAAGGGCGACCAACGGCATGTGGCTGCAGTTCTTTCTTTTCAACAAGTTTCTTTGTATAAAATTTCAATGCATTTTGTTTGTCTATCATTTTTTAGAATTTTTTTCTTTTGACTGAAGAAGTTTTTGAGCATTCAATGCTTCTTGCGTCTTTTTTTTTGCCACTTCAATTGCTTCAAATTTTAATTTTAAAACTTGGAGTGCTCTTACTTGTGCTGCCTCCGATGCATCTTGTGAAGCCTTTACAAAAGCTAAATGAGATTCAATTCGAGAAGGAATTGCAACTTCAGCCTTAATCTTGACGTCTGGCACCACGACTTCTGGGACAACAGAAAACACGAAAGGCACAACTTGTGGAACAGCCAAATTTTCAGCAACGACTGGCACAACTTCTGGAACTACTTCCGCCACAACTTCTGCCACTGCCACGACTTCTGCCACGACTTCTGGCACGACTTTTGGCACGACTCTTGGCACGACGTCAGCCACAACTTTTGCGACTTCTGGCACGACTTCGGCAACGACTTCGGCCACGACGTCAGCTACGACTTCTGGCACGACTTGTGGCACGATTTCTGGCACGACTTCTGCCACTGCCTCAACTTCTGCCACGACGTCAGCCACGACTACTGGCACGACTTCTGCCGCGACTTCGGCCACGACTTCTGCCGCGACTTCGGCCACGACTTCTGCTAAGTCAGCCACGACGTCAGCCACGACTTCTGGCACGACTTCTGGCACGACGTCAGCCACGACGTCAGCCACGACTACTGGCACTGCCACGACGTCAGCCACGACTTCTGTCACGATTTCTGCCACGATTTCTGCCTCAACTTCTGGCACGACGTCAGCCACGACTTTTGTCTCAACTTCTGCCGCGACTTCGGCCACGACTTCTGGCACGACGTCATCCACGACGTCATCCACGACTTCTGGCACGACTTGTGGCACGATTTCTGGCACGACTTCTGCCACTGCCTCAACTTCTGGCACGACGTCACACACGACTACTGGCACGACTTCTGCCGCGACTTCGGCCACGACTTCTGCTAAGTCAGCCACGACGTCAGCCACGACGTCAGCCACGATTTCTGGCACGTCAGTTACGACGTCAACTTCTGCCACGACTTCTGCCACTGCCACGACTTCTGCCACTGCCACGACTTCTGCCACGACGTCAGCCACGACTTCTGGCACGATTTCTGACACGATTTCTGACACTGCCACTACTTCTGCCACTGCCACGACGTCAGCCACGACTTCTGGCACGACTTCAACCACTGTCACGACTTCTGGCACGACTTTTGGCACGACTTCTGGCACGACTTCTGCCACTGCCACGACGTCAGCCACGACTTCTGGCACGACTTCTGCCACTGTCACGACTTCTGGCACGACTTTTGGCACGACTTCTGGCACTGCCACGACTTTTGCCACGACTTCTGCCACGACTTCTGCCACTTCTGGCACGACTTCTGGCACAACTTCCGCAACAACAACCACTTCTGGCACGACGTCATCCACAACTTCTGGCACTACGTCAGCCACGACTACTTCTGGCACGACTTTTGGCACAATTTCTGCCACGACTTTTGGCACTTCTGCCACGGCTTCTGGCACGACTTTTGGCACAATTTCTGCCACGACTTCTGCCACGACTTCCTCCACAACTTTTGGCACGACGTCAGCCACGACGTCAGCCACGATTTCTAACACGACGTCAGCAACGACTATTGGCACGACGTCAGCCACAACTTCTGGCACAACGTCAGCTACGACTATTGCAACGACTTCGGTCACAACTTCTGGCACGGCTGCCACGACGTCGTCAGCCACGGCTGCCGACACCGCCACTTCAGACACAATTTCGTCCACAGACAAAGCTTGACCAGAATCTGACATTTTTTAGCTTTTTCTTTTTTATTTTTTTAGGAATACAATAGACAAACAATGAAGCAGAAAATTATAGAATCATTTGTAATTTCTCTTGATGACACAAACGGTCGAAAAAGATTGAGTCATTTTCATAAAAATGTCGAAGAATACTTGAATGGTGTGAGCGAACAAGTTAACATTTTTACGGCCTCACGACATCCTCGTGGTGGAACATATGGTTGTTGGGACAGTCATGTACAGGTATTAAGGAAAGCGTTAAGTTTAAATTTGGACTATGTGTTAATTTTTGAAGATGATGCAATAGTTACGAGCAATTTCAGTGTAGACTTGTTAACCAAAGTTATTTCAAGTTTAAAATCACTGCCTGCAGATTGGGATCTTGTCGGATTAGGAGGTATTTCAGCGTGTTGGGCAACGGCGCCAAGAAGAGTTGCAAGCAACTTTTATCAAGGTCCATTTTTTGAACTACATAGCTACATTGCATCAAAAAAGTTTATGAAATCTGTTTTAAAAATGGAATATGATGGGCAAGTTGATTACGCATTTGCACGAAAAGCATATTCTACTTCTTACTTGACAGAAATAGAACTCTTCACGCAAGATGACAGTTTGGGTAGTCACAATAAAATGCAACAATTTATACTACCTTTGAGAAGTTCTTTCAAGGCAATAAACCGGACACTCATGAAACTTCAAGTAAAGATTCGCAACATTGTAATTCTGTTGCTTTTTATTTGCAGCTTTTTCAAATCCCCAATTGCTTACATTGCTACGTATCTTGGATTTTTCGTCTTAGCTCTATTCGACTCTGTATTGGATCCGTCTTTTGCATTTAGATCGTCGACCAACCGCATGTGTTTGATTTGACAGCGACACTGACAAGCACGTTTTTTTATGAAACTCATCATTATCGCAACACGTGACTGTACAATATATATTCAAACAATGCGCGCAACACTGCATGAACACGAAATTTTTGTAAATGTTACAGCGAGAATTTGAACAAGATACATAATTTTCAACACCATCCTTTGTCTCTTTTAAGGGTTTTGAGAATACGTGCATTTCCTTGGTTTGTTTTGATTTGATGTTTGATTAAGTAAAAGTATGACAAACTAAAATGAAACCGTTTACAAATGTTAAGGAATCAACGTGCACTGAAGATTTTAAGAGCGTTAGACATTTGGTTTTTGCCGGAGGAGGAATTCGTGGTCTTGCATTTGTTGGAGCTCTCAAATCAATTTATGATACCACGGGTATAGATTTTTCGTTAATCGCTCATAGACCGTTAACGTGTACTGGAGTAAGTGTTGGAGCCCTACTCTCTTTGCTCGTGGTTATAGGATTTTCTGTTCATGAACTTATTGAATTCTCAATATCTTTATTAAACGAATCTTTTGTAAACATTGACCCATTGCTTTTATTGAAAGGTGGATTATCTGTTGACAATGGAGATAAACTTCGTGAATTTTTGATTTCCTTGTTGGAAAAGAAGGGTTTTTCAGCTTCAACGACATTATCTCAATTATATATTGCAACAAGAATTTGCCTGGAGACAGTTGTTACAAATCTTACAACAGCCTCGGTAATCTACATAAACAGCGAAAACTACCCAGAGTTACCTGTAATTACTGCAGTCATGGCGTCAATGTCCCTTCCCCTTATATTTCCACCCGTCAAGGGCACAAATGGCCATCTTTGGGCAGACGGAGGTATCATGGAAAATTTTCCTATTCGAAAATATCCTCATGACAAAACATTGGGTTTTACATTCATGTGGAAAATTGACGGAAAACCTGACTCACTCTTTTCATACATAATGAGATTAATTCAGTTGCAACAGATTCCTCAAGAAATTTGCTCGTGGAACTTGTTGCCTGTTGCATTGAAAAGACGAAGCATAGTGATCGATTGCGGCAGCATTAGCATGCTTGGTCCGAACTGGGATTTTGCTTTAACTTCTGAAATACGAGAAGCTCTGTTGATGATAGGAAAAAAGGCGGCTGATGAAAAAATGAAGACGTGGAACGATGTATCTTATAAAGATATTGATATTGATCCTGGATCGAGACTTCCTTCTCTATCACTCCGAGTTCTCCCTTCGTACCTCCCAGTTCAAGTCGTAGAATAAAATGAATGCGCGCGAGGTGGATTTTGAGTTGCACGTTCTGATTTATATAAAGAAAAACAAAAGAGAAATAAATATGATTTAGAAGGGATGTCAAGCAATGTGACATCATCTATTATAAAACTTCAACAAAATGTTTTTCAGCGCGTACCGTCTATTGAAGCCCTTCCATCCGCCCCAACAGGCTTTGTCCGATTAGGCTTAGATTCCATTGGATTTGCGTACAAAGACGAATTCGGTGTGACTACACGATTTATAGGTCCTCAGGGAACTCAAGGGCCACAAGGAGATGGAGGTGGAGGTGGAGGTGGTTCTGGTTCGCAGGGCTATCAGGGCACGCAAGGTACGCAGGGCACTCAGGGCACGCAAGGACCTCAAGGTTCATCAATTAATGGAAACCAAGGACCGCAAGGACCGCAAGGTCCTGGAGTCGGAGCTCAAGGTCCTCAAGGTCCTACAGGCAATCAAGGAAGTCAGGGGCCAGGGGTAGGAGATCAAGGGCCAGAAGGTCCTCAGGGTCCTCCAGGTCAAGATGGTTTGAATGGACTTCCGGGAACAAATGGTTTAGACGGTCCAACTGGTTTAACCGGACATCAAGGAACACAAGGACGGCAGGGTAGCCAGGGTACCCAGGGGACTCAAGGAGATCAGGGCACGCAGGGCACGCAGGGCACCCAGGGGACTCAAGGAGATCAGGGCACGCAGGGCACGCAGGGCACGCAGGGCACTCAGGGCACGCAGGGCACGCAGGGCACGCAGGGCATTGAAGGTACTCAAGGCAATCAAGGCACGCAAGGCACGCAAGGTTTTCAAGGTACTCAAGGTGCTCAAGGCAGTCAGGGCACGCAAGGTATTCAAGGCACGCAGGGCACGCAAGGCACGCAGGGTACTCAAGGAACGCAGGGTACTCAAGGCACGCAGGGCTCACAGGGTACTCAAGGCACTCAGGGAACGCAGGGTACTCAAGGCACGCAAGGTACGCAAGGTACTCAAGGCACGCAAGGCACGCAAGGTACTCAAGGCTCGCAAGGTAGTCAAGGCACGCAAGGCATGCAAGGTACCCAAGGCACGCAGGGTACTCAAGGCACGCAAGGAACGCAGGGTACTCAAGGCACGCAAGGCACGCAAGGCACGCAAGGCACTCAAGGTACGCAAGGCACGCAAGGCACGCAAGGTACGCAAGGCACGCAAGGTACCCAAGGCACGCAAGGTACGCAAGGCACTCAGGGCACGCAGGGCTTGCAAGGCACGCAAGGTACGCAAGGTACTCAAGGCACGCAAGGAAACCAAGGCATGCAAGGTACGCAAGGCACGCAAGGCACGCAAGGCACGCAAGGCACGCAAGGCATGCAAGGCACTCAAGGTGCTCAGGGAATGCAGGGTACTCAAGGCACGCAGGGTACTCAAGGCACGCAGGGCACGCAGGGCATACAGGGCACGCAAGGTGCTCAAGGCAGTCAGGGCACGCAAGGTGCTCAAGGTTCGCAAGGCACGCAAGGTACTCAAGGCACTCAAGGTACTCAAGGCACGCAAGGCAGTCAGGGCACGCAAGGTATTCAAGGCACGCAAGGTACCCAGGGCACGCAAGGTACTCAAGGTTTTCAAGGCACCCAAGGCACGCAGGGCACGCAGGGCACACAGGGTACTCAAGGCACTCAGGGAACGCAGGGTACTCAAGGCACGCAAGGCACGCAGGGCACACAAGGCACGCAAGGCACGCAAGGCACGCAGGGCACGCAAGGTGCTCAAGGCACGCAAGGTACGCAAGGTACGCAAGGTACGCAAGGCACCCAAGGCACGCAAGGCACGCAAGGCACCCAAGGCACACAAGGCACGCAAGGCACGCAAGGCACGCAAGGCACGCAAGGCACGCAAGGCACGCAAGGCACGCAAGGCACGCAAGG